>Ga0157369_10000011_pt1 | contig 271560 bp, 222 predicted proteins | sample C25metaG_FD_113461 | JGI IMG/M metagenome (GOLD analysis project Ga0157369, IMG submission 113461) | Corn rhizosphere microbial communities from Kellogg Biological Station, Michigan, USA - C2-5 metaG | ecosystem: Host-associated > Plants > Roots > Rhizosphere > Soil | place: USA: Michigan... | reverse complement strand
TTCGCTGAATGTACATGGACGTACATCCAGCGAACCCCGTAGCGCGCTCGCGCACTCGCAGGGCAGGATGCCCGGAGAGCGCATCACCGGGGGTGTGTTTCTTTGGTTACCTTTCTTTGCACAAGCACTGCGCCGCAGGAGCGGCGCGAACAGCGCAGCTGGCCGCGTAGCGGCGGAGGGCAGGATGCCCGTAGTCAAGAAAGTAACCCGCTCGCCCGCAGGGCGAGTGGAAGCTCTGCTTCTGGCGCAGGGCAGAAAAGCGAAGACGCTGGATTACACGCGACTCCGGTCGCGCGCCCTTCGGGCCATTCGCTGCGCGAATGTTCGCTGCGGCATCCTGCCTCCGCAGTCCGGCTTGCGCCGGAATGACGAACAAAATCGAGAGCGCCGCGCCAGCGGCCGAACTACCGTTCGGAATGCCCCGACTCGTAGTAGTCCCCGCGCGCAAACAGTCCCGGCTTGACCAGGTCGATGAAGGCGCGCGCCTGCTGGCTGAGGTATTTGCCCTTGCGGATCACGACACCGTAGCTGCGCTGCGGAAAGTAGCGGCGCATGTTGCGCACGGCGAGGCGCGACTTGTCTTCGTCGTTGAGGCAGATGCCGGTGACGATCGAGATGCCGAGGCCCATCGCGACGTACTGCTTGATGACTTCCCAGCCGCCGACCTCGATCGCGACCCGGTACGGCACCCGGCGCTGCTGGAACACGAGGTCGACGAGGCGGTAGGTCGTCAGCCGCTGCGGCGGCAGGATCAGGCCATACGGGGAGAGGTCTTCGAGCGCGATGTCGGTTTTGGCCGCGAGCGGATGATCGAGCGGCAGGATCAGCATCGGGTCGAACCAGTGCACCGGTTCGTACGATACGTCGTGCGGCACGTCGAGCATCGAACCGACGGCGAAGTCGACCTGGTCCGAGCGCAGCAGTGCCAGGCCGTCCTTGCCGGTGACATTCGACAGCTGCAGGCGCACGTCCGGAAAGCGCTCGCGGTAGTCGCGCACGAGCGACGGCAGCAGGTACTGGATCGTCGACGCACCGGCAGCGATGTTGACTTCGCCCTGATCGATGCCCTGGCGCTGCGCGCGGAAATGCTGGTCGAGACTTTCGATGCCTTCGACCAGCGGCCGCGCCAGGTCATACAGGGTTTGTCCCTCGGACGTCAGCGCAAGCCGCGGCCGGGTGCGTTCGAGCAAACGGGCTCCGAGTTCCTTTTCGAGCGCCGACAACTGCAGGCTGACCGACGAGGACGACAGGAACAGCGCTTCGGCGGCGCGTGCGACGGTCCCGAACTTGACCGCATGGCAGAACGCGCGCAGCTGCTTGAGGCGATTGCCCTTGTAATAGAAACGCTCGGCCTTCGCAGCCGCCGGTTTTCGGCGCGCCGTTGCGCGTGCAGCGCGTGCCGATTTCGTATCACGCTTGGGCATCTTCATGAATTGTACAGCCAGGATAAGACAAACATTATCAATGCGTTAACGAGTACATTGAATTTGTCAAAGTATTGAATTGAAACATTCGGTTTGTCAAATTATCTGATACAGGCGTAGCCTGCTGCTCCGCAACAAAATCACGGGGTCGGTCATGGCGGGTTCGGCGGAAGATATGCAAGGGAACATGCCCGGTTTGCTGCCCGCGGTCGACGCGCAAACGCCGGACTGCATGGACTTCCGCGGCGCCGCGCATCCGCCGCACCAGCCGACCACCACGCCGGTCGCGCGCGCAACATTTCTCGAGCGGATCGACTCGTGCGTGCGCCATTTTGCCGCGATGCTCGGCAGCGGAGAGCCCGATGCCGATAACGCGCCGGCCGCCGAGTTCGCGCGCGTCCAGCTATGGCTGTGGCTGCACGACGACGATGCGGCGCTCGACGACGGCACGCCGATCGATTTCGCCCTGTTCGATGCAGCGATCCAGCGCGTCGGCGAACGCCTGCCGCGGCGCGGTCTGCCGGGCCAGGAGAAACTGCTGCAGGCCGCGTGGCTGCTGGCCGAGCTGACGCACGCGCGCGTATTGCCGGACGCGGCGCTGGTACCGGCGCTCGCGCGAACCATCTAGAACGCCGCGGCGGCCGCACCGCCCAGCCCATCATCCTGCCTTCCCGGTTTTTCGATCATCGAGGTTCCGCCATGAAGACCACCCTGCCGACTGCCGAACAACTCCGCCTCGACTGGCAGAACAATCCGCGCTGGAAAGGCGTCACGCGCGCCTACTCGGCCGAAGATGTCGTGCGCCTGCGCGGGACCGTTCCGGTCGAGCATTCGCTCGCCCGCCTTGGTGCCGAGAAGTTGTGGCGCTATCTGCAAACCGAGGACTTCGTCAGTGCGCTCGGCGCGCTGACCGGCAACCAGGCGATGCAGCAGGTCAAGGCCGGCCTGAAGGCGATCTATCTGTCCGGCTGGCAGGTCGCGGCCGACGCGAATGTCGCCGGCGAGATGTATCCGGACCAGTCGCTGTATCCGGCCAACTCGGTGCCGCTGGTGGTCAAGCGCATCAACAACACGTTGTTGCGCGCCGATCAGCTCCAGCATGCCGAGGGCAACGACAGCATCGACTTCCTGCAGCCGATCGTCGCCGACGCCGAGGCCGGCTTCGGCGGCGTGCTCAACGCGTTCGAGCTGATGAAGGCGATGATCGAGGCCGGCGCCGCCGGCGTGCACTTCGAGGACCAGCTGGCCAGCGTCAAGAAGTGCGGCCATATGGGCGGCAAGGTGCTGGTGCCCACGCGCGAGGCTATCGACAAGCTGACCGCTGCGCGTCTTGCAGCCGATGTCAGCGGCGTGCCGACCCTGATCGTCGCACGCACCGATGCCGAGGCGGCCGATCTGCTGACCTCCGACATCGACGTCAACGATCAGCCGTTCTGCACCGGCCAGCGCACCGTCGAAGGTTTCTACAAGACGCGCAACGGCCTGGACCAGGCGATCTCGCGCGGCGTGGCCTATGCGCCGTATGCCGATCTGGTCTGGTGCGAGACCGGCAAGCCGGATCTGGCCTTCGCGCGCAAGTTCGCCGAAGCGGTGCACCGCAAGCATCCCGGCAAACTGCTTGCCTACAACTGCTCGCCGAGCTTCAACTGGAAGAAGAACCTCGATGACGCGACGATCGCGAGGTTCCAGAAGGAACTGGCCGGTTACGGCTACAAGTTCCAGTTCATCACGCTGGCCGGATTCCACGCGCTCAATTACTCGATGTTCAATCTCGCACATGGCTACGCACGCCGCCAGATGAGTGCGTTCGTCGAACTGCAGGAAGCCGAATTCGCCGCCGCCGACAAGGGCTTCACCGCGGTCAAGCACCAGCGCGAGGTCGGCACCGGCTATTTCGACGCGGTCACGCAGACGATCCAGGGCAGCCAATCGTCGACGGTCGCGCTGAAAGGCTCGACCGAGGAAGCGCAATTCCACGGCGCGAATGCGCCGGCCGCTGCCTGAACGGCGAATGCGGAGGGCGCTGAAGATTTTCGCGCCCGTGGTGAGACAAATCGCCTACCGCCGCCACTTTGTTCATGCGGCTGCAGCGGGCGGCGGAAAAATGGGCCCGCGAACGCGCACTGGCTGGTATGGATGCCTGCACAGAGGGGCCAGAGGCGCGCGTCTGCCAGGGACTTCATGGATGGACCCGCTGCAGCTTTTGATCTGAAAAGCCGCCAAAAGCGTCAGGCCGGGCGCTGCGAGGGCTCGCAACGGTCGCTCGCTGCGCTCGCCTGTGACGAGCGAGGGAAAGCACCGCGTGCCTTCTCACCTGCCAGCGAGTGCGCGCCCGCGCACGACCTGACTCCTCACGCTTTCATTCCCTCACGCTTTCATCTCCTCGCGCACTGCCTCACGCCAGGCGCAGCGGCAGCCGGCGCAGGCGTTTGCCAGTCAGCGCAAAAACCGCATTGGCCACGGCCGGAGCGATCGGCGGCGTGCCCGGTTCGCCGCAGCCGCCCATCTTGTCGGCGCTCGGCACGATGTGCACGTCGATCTTCGGCATCTCGGCCAGCCGCAGCACCGGGTAATTGTGGAAATTGCTCTGCTCGATGCGGCCGTCCTTGAGCGTCAGCTCCGAATGCAGCGCTGCCGACAATCCGAAGGCGATGCCGGACTGCATCTGCGCCTCGACCGTGAGCGGATTGACCACCGGCCCGCAATCGATCGCGCAGACGACGCGATGCACCTTGATCGCATCCCCCTCGACCGACACCTCGGCGATCTGCGCGACGTAGCTTTCGAACGACGCGTGCACGGCGACGCCGGCGGCGTGGCCGGCCGGCAGCGGCTTGCCCCAGCCGAATTTTTCGACCACCAGATCCAGCGCCTTGCGCTCACGCGCATCGGCCGGCAGCAGCGCGCGGCGATAGGCCACCGGGTCCTGCTTCGCCTCATGCGCAAGTTCGTCGAGAAATCCTTCGACCGCGAATGCCGTGTGCGAGTGTCCGACCGATCGCCACCACAACACCGTGACCGGGCTGGTCGGCGAATGCAGGTCGACGCGATGCGCCGGGATCGCGGCGAGATAGGCCGCGTCCACCGCGCCTTCGACCGAAGTTCCGTCGATGCCGTCCTTGATCAGCATCGCGGCAAACGGCGTGCCGGCGAGGATCGACTGGCCGACGATCGTGTGCGCCCACGCCGCCGGCTTGCCGTCCGCGCCGAGCGTGGCGCGCATCCGCGACAGCCACATCGGCCGGTAGTAGCCGCCGTGTATGTCGTCCTCGCGCGTCCATACCACCTTGACCGTCTTGCCGGACGCCTTGGCCACCTGTACCGCTTCGGCAACGAAGTCGGACGTTGGCGTCGCGCGCCGGCCGAAGCCGCCGCCGAGGAACGTCGTGTGAATGCGCACCTGTTCGGGCTTCAGCCCGAGGATCGCCGCGGCGGTGCGCTGATCCATGGTCTGGAACTGGGTTCCGGTGTAGATATCGCAACCGTCGGCGCCGATTTCGACGGTGCAGTTCAACGGTTCCATCGGCGCGTGCGCGAGAAACGGCACGCCGTACTCGGCCTCGATGACCTTGGCGCCTTCGAGTACGGCGTCGACGTTGCCCGCGGCCTTTGCCACCACGCCGGTCTTCTGCGCCAGCTTGCGATAGTCCTCGAGCAGGCGCGCAGTCGACAGCGCCGCGCCGGCGCCGGGATCCCACTCGACCACCAGCGCATCGCGACCCTGCTTGGCCGCCCAGAAATGCTTGCCGAGCACGGCCACGCCGCTTGGCACCTGCACGACATCGACGACGCCGGCCACGGCCTTGGCCTTGGCCGCATCGAACGATTTGACTTTCGCGCCGAACACCGGCGGCCGCGCAACCAACGCGATCAGCATGCCGGGGCGCTTGACGTCGATACCGAACTCGGCCGTGCCGCTGACCTTGGCCTTGCTGTCCAGGCGCCGCATCGGCTTGCCGATGATCGTGAAATCCCTGGCATCCTTGAGCGCGACTTCGTTCGGAATGGGCAGCTTCGCGGCCGCATCGGCCAGCTCGCCGTAGCTGGCCTTGTGCTTGCCGCTGACGACGAAGCCGTTGTGCGTGCGGCAGTCGACCGGCTGCACGTTCCATTTCTGTGCGGCCGCCGCAATCAGCAGTGCGCGCGCCGTTGCGCCGGCCTGGCGCAGCTGGCCATACGATTCCCAGGTGCTGGTCGAACCGCCGGTCATCTGCATGCCGAACGCGGTATGCGCGTAGGCCGGCGCCGCCGGCGCATGTTCGACATGAACCTTGCTCCAGTCGCAGTCGAGCTCGTCGGCGACGACCATCGGCAACGAGGTCCAGATGCCCTGGCCCATCTCCGAATGCTTGAGCAGGATCGTGACCGAATTGTCCGGCGCGATACGAACGAACGCGTTGGGCGGGATCATCGGCGCCGGCGCGTTGCCTTCCTGTGCGAAGGCGCGGCGCGCGGCCATCGGCAGGCAGAACGCGACGACGAGACCGGCCGACGCCGTAGCGGCGGCTTTGAGAAAGTCGCGGCGGCTGAGCGCCGGGGATCGGGGCACCGGAATGTCACGCAGCATGGCTCTTCTCCTTGCCGCCGCCGGAAACCATCAGTTCCGACGCACGATGGACCGCGCTGCGGATGCGCTGGTAAGTGCCGCAACGACAGATGTTGCCGGACATCGCGGCATCGATTTCGGCATCGGTCGGACTGGGTTTCTGCGCGAGCAGGGCCGAGGCGGCCATGATCTGGCCGGACTGGCAGTAGCCGCATTGCACGACGTCGGCCTCGATCCAGGCGCGTTGCACCGGGTGGCTGACGTCCGCCGACAATCCTTCGATCGTCGTGATCTTCTTGCCGGCCATCGCCGACGCGGGCGTGATGCACGAGCGGATCGCCGCGCCGTCGACCTGCACCGTGCAGGCGCCGCACTGGGCCATGCCGCAGCCGAATTTCGTGCCGGTCAGGCCGATGACATCGCGCAATACCCAGAGCAGCGGCATGTCCGCCGGAACGTCGACGTCATGCTGCTTGCCGTTGACTTCGAGCTTCATGGCGGTCTCCTTGTGGCAATCGCGACCAGCCTACTCCGCGGGCATGCCGATCGCCACCGCATGAATTATTTTTCATCGACCGGCCAGTCGGCCGTGTGATCGACGTCCCGGGCCAGCGCTTCGTTGGCGATCGCAACGACCTCGTCGGCGTGGTGCGCGATGACGGTGCGCGCGCCCCGGTCGCCGCTGGCGCCGGCCAATTCGCCGAACCACGCGCGCGGCAGCAGCGCCGGAACACCGAGGCGGCCGGCATACGCCGACGCCGCGCCGCATGCCGGAGCGTCGCGCCAGGCCCTGCACAGCCTTTCAAGATGGGCGCCATCCAGTGCCGGCTGGTCGCACAGCACGACCAGCGCGCCGGCGCATTGCGCCGTCAGCGCCGCGATGCCGGCGCGCAACGAGGCGCTCATGCCCTGCTGCCAGTCGGCGCAGTCGACGCGGCGCACCGCAAGGTCGTCGATCGACGCGAAAACGCCGTCGGCTTCGGCCCCGAGGACGACTACTGCATCGATCGGGCCGGTTGCCAGCGCCAGGCGCGCAGCGCGATGCACCAGCGTCTCGCCGCCGAATCGCAGCAGCTGCTTGGGTCGGCCAAGACGTGTCGAGGCGCCGGCGGCGAGCACGACGACACCGTGCGCGGGCGTGCCTTCATCCATGCGCGACGCCACGAGGTGCCGTCGCGGTTACCGCGCCCTGTCGCGCCGTGATGGCCGTCGTGTCCATCGCCGTCGGATCGATCGCCAGACCTTTCTGCATTGCGCAAATGGTACGCGATGACGGCGTTGCCCGCGGGCAGGATGCGGATCGAATGCGACTCGCCTTCAGCGATTTGGCGTGACCAGGCGACGGTACTGGATCGCCTCGGTCAGGTGCGGCGTGCGGATCGATTCCTCGGCGGCAAGGTCGGCGATCGTGCGCGCGACGCGCAGAATGCGGTGATAGGCGCGCGCCGACAACCCGAGCCGGTCGAGCGAGCGCACCAGCAGATCGCGGTCGCTGCCTGCGAGCGGGCAATCGCGCTGCACTTCGCGATTGTCGAGGGCGACGTTCGGCTTGCCGGCGCGTGCCTGCTGCCGGTCGCGCGCCGCGACCACGCGCCGGCGCACGTCGGCAGTTGACTCCCCGCCGGGCGCATTTGCACCGAGTTCGTTCAGGGATACCCGCGGCACCTCGATCTGCAGGTCGATACGGTCGAGCAGCGGTGCCGAGATGCGCGCGCGGTAGCGGCGTACCGCCTCCGGCGTGCAGGAGCAGCGGCCGGAGGGGTCGCCGGCGTAGCCGCACGGGCACGGATTCATCGCGGCGACGAGCTGGAACGCCGCCGGAAATTCCGCCTGGCGTGCCGCGCGCGAGATCGCGATGCGCCCGCTTTCGAGCGGCTCGCGCAGCACTTCGAGCACGTGGCGGTCATATTCGGCGAGCTCGTCGAGAAACAGCACGCCATGGTGCGCCAGCGAGATCTCGCCCGGCCGCGGCTGCGAGCCGCCGCCGACCAGCGCGACCGCCGAGGCGGTGTGGTGCGGCGCGCGAAACTGTCGCATTTTCCACTTGTGGAAATCGATCGGAACGCCGGCGACCGAGCGCACCGCAGCCGACTCCAGCGCCTCGGCTTCGCTCAATGGCGGCAGGATACCGGGCAGGCGGCTGGCGAGCATGGTCTTGCCGGTTCCGGGCGGTCCGCTGAACAACAGGTGGTGCCGACCGGCGGCGGCAATCTCGAGCGCGCGGCGTGCTTGCAGCTGGCCGCGCACGTCGGCCAGGTCCGGCGCGGCCGTGTCCTCGACTCCAGGCGGCGGCGCGCCGGCCGGCGGCAGGTCCGCGCTGCCGCGCAGGAATGCCATGACGTCGAGCAACGACGCGGCGGCACGCACATCGGCGGCGCCGATCAGCGCGGCTTCGGCCGCGTTGTCCCGCGGCACGATCAACGTGCGGCCGGCACCTACCGCCTTCAGCGCGGCCGGCAGCACACCGGTGACGGCGCGCAGTTCGCCGGACAAGGCCAGCTCGCCGAGGAACTCGTAGCGGCCCAGCGCATCCTTGGGCAGCTGGCCGGCAGCAGCCAGGATGCCGAGCGCGATCGGCAGATCAAAGCGGCCTCCGTCTTTCGGCAGGTCGGCCGGCGCAAGGCTGACCGTCACGCGCCGCGACGGATACTCCAGCTGCGCGCTCTGGATCGCCACGCGCACACGGTCGCGCGCCTCCTTGACCGCGGTCTCGGGCAAGCCGACGATCGAGGTGCCCGGCAATCCGCCCGAAAGATGCACCTCGACCGTGACCGGCGGCGCCGCAACGCCTTCCTGGGCGCGGCTGTGGACGATCGCCAGGCTCATTGGGCAGGGACGAGCGGCGACGGACGAAGGAAGAGGCAGTGCCTGCTCGCCGCGGTCGAGCCCGCCACTGCGATGCGAACGACTGGATGGCGGTGAAGACTTGCTGCGGCTTGCCTCGCCTCTCGTCCCCCGCCACCAGTCCCTGCTGCTAGCCGAGCCGTTGCTCGAGTTCCGCCACCCGCGCCTCGAGCGCCTCGACCATCTCGCGCGTGCGCAGCAGCACGCGGCGCTGCGCGTCGAATTCCTCGCGCGTGACGAGGTCGAGGCGGCGCAAGCCGCCGCGCAGCACCTCGCGGAAATTGGCGACGAGGTCGTCGCGGGCGGCACGCGCGTCGGGTGGCACGAGGTCGGCCAGCCGCCGGGCCACGTCTTCGATTGCGGACGCGCTGATCATCGTATCGCTCCTCCAAGGCAGGCTTCCTCGACAACATTGTCGCCTCAAACGGGCGTCAACGGCAGTCTACGTGGCGGGCGCGGGCGGCGCTGTCGGCAATGGTCCGAACCGCGTGTAGGAAATCTCGCACGGCGCGCCGGTCCGCCGGGCACGCAAATTGGCCGCACCGTCGCCGCTCGCTCCTCACGGTTTTGTTACGCCAGGCCGCCCCGGCATTGGGTATAGTGGCCGAAAACCCGCGACGAGGTTCACGATGAAAATGGTCATGGCGATCATCAAGCCGTTCAAGCTCGACGATGTGCGCGAAGCGTTGGCCGAAGTCGGCGTGCAGGGCATCACCGTGACCGAGGTCAAGGGCTTCGGCCGGCAGAAAGGCCATACCGAGTTGTACCGTGGCGCGGAGTACGTCGTGGATTTCCTGCCGAAGATCAAGCTCGAAGTCGCCGTCCCCGACAATCTCGTTGACCGCGTCACCGAGGCGATCATGCGCGCGGCCAACAGCGGCAAGATCGGCGATGGCAAGATCTTCGTCCATGGCCTGGATCAGGTGATCCGGATCAGGACCGGCGAACTGGATGCGGATGCGCTGTAGGTGCGGTTGAGAGCGGGAGAAGGAAAAATGAGAGGAAAAGCTGGGGCGCGGCGTCCCGTCCGGTTCTTTTTCGTCCCTTTTTCGTGACGGCATCCCGCCCTTGACGTCCTTCGGCCTTTGTTTTCGCCTTTCTTCGTCTTCGCCCTCGCCGTTCTCCTCTCCCCCTGCATTTAGCCGTCTATACCGCTTTGACGCGGCGCACCAAATGTGTTCTAGTGCGATGGCGGGGGCTGGAGCTTCCGCATGACCATCAGCCGCTGGGTGCCGTAGGGACTGCCGCGCACGGCGGTCAGCGCGGAAATGCATCCCCATGCGTGACGGCAGGCAAGGTCTCTACGATCCGGCATTCGAGCACGACAGCTGCGGCTTCGGCGTCATCGCCAATGTCGACGGCAAGGCCAGTGCGTGGCTGGTCGACCAGGCTTTCATCACGCTGTCGCGCATGTCGCATCGCGGCGGCATCGGTGCCGACGGCATCACCGGCGACGGCTGCGGCATGCTGCTGTATCGGCCGACCGCCTGGTTGCGCGCCCTTGCCGCAGACGCCGGCATCACGCTGGCCGAGACGTTCGCCTCGGGCCACGTATTCCTCGACCCCGACGACGCGGCGCTCGCCGCCGCTGCGCAGGCAGAACTCGAACGCCAGCTGACCCGCGCCGGCCTGAGCGTCGCGGGCTGGCGCGAGGTGCCGGTCAATGCGGCCGCGTGCGGACCGCTCGGCGCATCGGGCCAGCCGCGCATCCTGCAGATTTTCGTCGACGCGCCCGCGCGCATGGACGACGCTGCATTCGAACGCGCGCTGTTCCGCGCCCGGCGGCTCGCCGAAAAGGCGCGTGCCGACGACGAGCGTTTCTACGTCGTGAGCCTGTCGGCCGCGACGTTCGTGGTCAAGGCGATGGTCGCGCCGGGCCAGTTGCGCGCCGCGTTTCCGGATTTCGACAGCCCCGGACTGGCGGCGACGGCTGCGGTATTCCACCAGCGCTTCTCGACCAACACGCTGCCGCGCTGGCGCCTGGCGCAGCCGTTTCGCATGCTCGCGCACAACGGCGAGATCAACACGATCAAGGCGAACCGCAACTGGGTTTGCGCGCGCGGCGCGAAGTATAAATCTCCACTCGTGGACTTTTCCGGACTCGGGCCGCTGGTCAGCCTCGATGGCTCGGATTCGCAGAGCCTGGACAACATGCTCGAGGTGCTGGTCGCCGGCGGCCTGGACGTACTCGCGGCGATGCGCATCCTGATACCGCCGGCCTGGGCGTCGCGCGAGGACATCGACGAGGACCTCGAAGCATTCTATGAGTACTACGCGTTGCACACCGAGCCGTGGGACGGCCCGGCCGGCATCGTGCTGTGCGATGCGCGCTACGCGGCCTGCTCGCTCGACCGCAACGGCCTGCGCCCGGCGCGCTGGGCGCGCTCGGACGACAACCACATCATCGTGGCTTCCGAGGCCGGGCTGTGGGACCTGCCGCCGGAGCGCATCGTCGCCAAGGGTCGGCTCGGACCGGGCGAGATGATCGCGGTCGACCTGGTCGAGCATCGCCTGCTCGACAACGCCGCGATCGACGACGTCAACCGGGCACGCGCGCCGTTCAAGAAATGGCTGCGCGAGGGCGTGACGTATCTGGAATCGCACCTGATCGATCCGGGCCTCGCCGCCGAGCCGTTCACGCCGGACGCGCTGGCGCGCTTCCAGAAGCAGTTCGCGTTGACGCGCGAGGAGCGCGACGTCGTACTCAAGACGCTCGCGCTGGACGAAGCCGAGGCAACCGGCTCGATGGGCGATGACACGCCGATCGCCGTGCTGTCGCTGCAATCGCGGCCGCTGTACGAATACTTTCGCCAGGCATTCGCCCAGGTCACCAATCCACCGATCGATCCGCTGCGCGAGCGCCTGGTCATGTCGCTGACGACGCAGATCGGCCTCGAGCGCAACGTGTTCGACGCTTCGCCGGAGAATGCCAAGCAGGTGCTGCTGACCTCGCCGGTGCTGTCGCAGCGCAAGCTGCGCCAGATCATGGCGCTGCCGCACGTCGTCGAGCATCACCTCAAGCTCGACCTGTACTACGATGACGCAATCGGCCTGAAGGCGGCGATCCGGAAGCTGTGCGACGACGCCGAAACCGCCGTGCGCGGCGGCGCGATCCTGCTGTTGCTTTCCGACCGCTACCCGGTGCCGGGCCTGCTGCCGATCCATGCGCTGCTTGCGGTCGGCGCGGTGCACGCACGCCTGACCGCAAGGCAATTGCGCTGCGACTGCAACCTCATCGTCGAGACCGGCAATGCGCGGGATCCGCACCACTTCGCCTGCCTGATCGGTTTCGGCGCGACCGCGGTGTATCCGTACCTGTCGTACCAGACCCTGTTCGACATGAACCGGCGCGGCGAGCTCAAGGGCCGCGAAGGCGAAGCCCCGTCGGAGATCGGCCGCAGCTACCGCCGCGGCATCCGCAAGGGCCTGCTCAAGATCATCTCGAAGATGGGTATCTCGACGATTGCCGGCTATCGCGGTGCGCAGCTGTTCGAGATCGTCGGTCTCGACCGCGAGGTCGTCGAGCTGTGCTTTCCCGGCACGCCGTCGCGCATCGGCGGCGCCGGCTTCGACGAGATCGAAGGCGAGTATCGCGCGCAGCTCGCCGCTGCGCGCGATCCGAACTACGCGTTGCCGCCGGGCGGCCTGCTGCATGCACTGCCGGACGGCGAATACCACATGTACAACCCGGTCGTGGTCGGGTCGCTGCAGGCGGCGGTGCGCACCGGCGACGTGCAGTTGTACCAGAAGTACGCCGATGCGGTGAACAACCGCGCACCGTCGGCGTTGCGCGACCTGATGGAAGTCCGCTCGCCGCGCGCACCGATCGCACTCGAAGAGGTCGAGCCGATCGAGGCGATCCTGAAGCGCTTCGATTCGGCCGGCATGTCGCTCGGCGCGCTGTCGCCGGAAGCTCACGAAGCGCTGGCCACGGCAATGAACCGGCTCGGCGCGCGCAGCAACTCGGGCGAAGGTGGCGAGGATCCGGCGCGTTACGGTACCGAGCGCATGTCGAAGATCAAGCAGGTCGCGTCGGGCCGCTTCGGCGTCACGCCGGCGTACCTCGTCAATGCCGAGGTGCTGCAGATCAAGATCGCGCAGGGCGCCAAGCCCGGCGAGGGCGGCCAGTTGCCGGGACACAAGGTCAATGCGCTGATCGCGCGGCTGCGCTACGCGCGGCCCGGCATCGGTCTGATCTCGCCGCCGCCGCACCACGACATCTACTCGATCGAGGATCTCGCCCAGCTGATCCATGACCTCAAGGAGGTCAACCCGGCTGCGTTGGTTTCGGTCAAGCTCGTCGCCCATGCCGGCGTCGGCACGATCGCCGCCGGCGTGGCCAAGGCCGGCGCGGATCTCATCACGATCTCCGGGCACGACGGCGGCACCGGCGCGAGTCCCTTGACCTCGATCCGCTACGCCGGCGTGCCGTGGGAGCTGGGCCTGGCCGAGACGCAGCAGGTACTGGTGCGCAACGGCTTGCGCGAGCGCGTCATCGTGCAGACCGACGGCGGCCTGAAGACCGGCCTCGACGTGATCAAGGCCGCGCTGCTCGGCGCCGATTCGTTCGGCTTCGGCACCGCGCCGATGGTCGCGCTCGGCTGCAAGTACCTGCGCATCTGTCACCTCAATTCGTGCGCGACCGGCATTGCCACGCAGCACGACGAACTGCGGCGCAAGCACTTTCACGGCGTACCGGAGATGGTCGAGAATTTCTTCCGCTTCGTCGCCAATGATGTGCGCGCGCGGATGGCGCAGCTCGGCGTGCGTTCGCTGGCCGACCTGATCGGCGAAACCCGATGGCTGCGGCAACGCGAGGGCGTTACCGCCAAGCAGCGCAAGGTCGATCTTTCCGCTTTGCTTGCCCGCGGCTTGAGCCAGGCCGACGCGCCCGCTTGCGCGCCGGCGCCCGTGCGCATTCCGGCGCTGGCCGAACGCATCGCCGATGCAACGCGCCACGCGGTGGAGCATTCCACTGGAGGAACTTTCCACTTCGACATCGCCAATACCGATCGCACCATCGGCGCGCTGCTGTCGGGCGATGTCGCGCGTCGTCACGGCGACAATGGCATGGCCGCAAATCCGATCGTACTGCGGCTGAGCGGCTCGGCCGGGCAGAGCCTTGGCGCCTGGAACGCCGGCGGCGTGCACATCACGCTCGACGGCGAGGCGAACGACGGTGTCGGCAAGGGCATGGCTGGCGGCCGCATCGTCGTGCGCCCGCCGCAGGGCGCCGCGTACGCGCCGCACGAATCGGTGATCGTCGGCAATACCTGCCTGTACGGCGCGACCGGCGGCGAACTGTATGCGGCCGGGCGCGCCGGCGAGCGCTTCGGCGTGCGCAACTCGGGCGCGCTCGCCGTCGTCGAGGGCGTCGGCGATCACTGCTGCGAATACATGACCGGCGGCGTCATCGTCGTGCTCGGGCGCACCGGCGTGAACTTCGGCGCGGGCATGACCGGCGGCTTCGCCTACGTGCTCGACCTCGAACGCGAATTCGTCGACCGCTACAACCACGAGCTGGTCGACATCAACCGCATCTCGCTCGAGGGCATGGAAAATCACCTGCAACACCTGCGCGCGTTGCTGCGCAATCACGTCGAAGTCACCGGCAGCATCTGGACCGGCAAGCTGCTCGGCGACTTCCGCGACGTGCTGCACAAGTTCTGGCTGGTCAAGCCGAAGGCCGCGAGCCTCGAGGCGCTGACCGAGGAGCTGCGCCGTGCGGCATGATCTAGCGTCGCCTCAAGCGCGGCCCGAGCCCCAAGGGCGCGGCCTGGCGAAATTCACGGAAAGACAACAGATTGAACCACGGAGAACACGGAGAACACGGAGAAAGGCGCAAAAAAAGATCGTAGTCTTGCCCGCGCTTCAGCATCTTTCCTCCGTGTTCTCCGTGTTCTCTGTGGTTCAGTCTCTTGCTTGTTTGGACTTGCCTCGAGAGTTTGATGGATTTTCATGATCCTGCTTTCGCAACCGGAGTCGACGTAGCCCGTGGCTGACAAGGATTTTCCGTTCCTCAAATTCCACCGGCAGCTGCCGCGCGAGGTGCCGGTGCCGATCCGTGTACTCGGCTATCAGGAAATCCACGGCGATTTCGCCAACGGCGACGCGTCCGACCAGGCCGCGCGCTGCATCGATTGCGGCAACCCGTACTGCTCGTGGGGTTGCCCGCTGCACAACCGCATTCCCGACTGGCTGAAGCTCGTGCGCGAGGGCCGCATCATCGAGGCGGCCGAGCTGATGTACGAAACCAATCCGCTGCCGGAAATCTGCGGCCGCATCTGCCCGCAGGACCGCCTGTGCGAAGGCGACTGCACGCTCGAAACCGGATTCGACGCCGTGACGATCGGCGCGATCGAGCGCTGGACCACGGACGAAGCGTTGCGCCGCGGCTGGCGGCCGAGCGTGAGCGCAACGCCGACCGGCAAGCGCGTCGCGGTGATCGGCGCCGGCCCGGCAGGGTTGTCGGTCGCCGATCGCCTCGCGCGCGCCGGCGTGGCGTGCGACGTGTTCGACCGCTACGACGAGATCGGCGGTTTGCTGACGTTCGGCATCCCGCCGTTCAAGCTCGACAAGGCGGTCGTGCGCACGCGCCGCGAAGTGCTCGAAGGCATGGGCGTGAAATTTCGTCTCAACACCGAAGTCGGCCGCGACATCGCCTTCGCCAGTCTGATCGACGGCTACGACGCCGTGTTCATCGGCACCGGCGCCTACACGGCGGTCGACGCCGGCCTGCCCGGCCAGGAACAGGACGGCGTCTATGCGGCGTTGCCTTTCCTGGTCGCCAACGCGCAGCGGATCCTCGGCTCCGCGGCCAGGACCGGGGAGCCGAACGACCGCTCCCGGCCATTGATGGCCGCCGCGGGCCGCTCCGAGCCATCCCTGGCTCCCGCGGCACCTGGACTCCTGCCCAGCGTGATCGGCAAGCGCGTTGTCGTGCTCGGCGGCGGCGACACGGCGATGGATTGTGTGCGCACCTCGATCCGCATGGATGCCGAGAGCGTGACCTGCATCTACCGCCGCGACGAGCCCAACATGCCCGGATCGCGCCGCGAAGTGAAGTATTCGCGCGACGAAGGCGTGCAGTTCCTGTTCAACCGCCAGCCGCTGGAGATTGTCGGCGGCCCCGACGGCGCGCAATCGGTGCGAGTGGCGCAGACGCGGCTTGTCGCCGACACGCAAGGTCGCGCCCGCCCGGAAATCGTCGCCGGCAGCGAAGAGGAAATCCCGGCGGACGTCGTGATCCTGTCGTTCGGATTCCTCGCAAGCCCGCCGCCGTGGTGCGCCGAGTTCGGTATCGAGCTGCACGCGAACGGCCGTATCGACAACAGCGGCAGCGGCCGGCTGCCGATGCAGACGAGCAATCCGAAGGTGTTCGCCGGCGGCGATACCGTGCGCGGCGCCGACCTCGTCGTGCGCGCCGCGTTCGACGGGCGCGAGGCGGCAAAATCGATCCTGCGCCTGCTCGCACTCGCCGAGGTCAGGGCCCCGGCGTAGCGCGTCCGCCACGGGAAGCGTTCGGCGCTGGATGCATCTGCCGGCGACGTCGCAGTCGCCGGCAAAGCCATGAACTCCTGCGTGCGACTTCGGTCTTGTTCGCGACGCTTCGTGTCTTCGTGGTGCTTCTTCGTCCCGCGCTCGTGCTCGCCGCTCATCCGTTCGCGCGCGGCGCGACCTGGCGATTGCGGAACTCCTGCCCCGCGGCCATGATCATCGCGGTGATCGCCTCGATCGCGTTGGTGTTGCCGCCGTTGCCGCCGACCACGACCTGCGGCACGACCGGCAGCCTGCCTGCGGCGATCGCGTGCGTGATCTGCGCGGAGATTTCCTGGGCGAGGCGGATTTCCGGGCCGCCAAAGGCCTCGACCTGCTTCTGCGCCGCGAGCGCGGTGGCGGCGCCTTCGAGCTCGATGCGGTTCGCGTTTGCCGCGCCGATCGCGCGGATGCGTTCGGCATCGGCCAGCGCGACGTTGCGGATCTTCGCGCCGTCGGCTTCGCCCTGGCGCGTCTGCGTCTTGACCTCGGCCAGGCCCCTGTTCTCGGCGATCTCGATGGCGATGCGCGATTCGGTCAGCGATTTCTGCTGCGCCGCGACGGCGGCCGCTTCCCGCAGCGTGCGTTCCTTGACCGCGGCGGCTTCCTGGCGCTCGTAGGTCTCCATCTGTTCGCGCGCGATCTGGCGGTCGCGCAGCTGCACCAGCATGCTTTCGATCTGCGTGTTGCCGGGCGGCGATTTCGGCGTGCCGATCAGCACTTCCTGCAGCTCGAGGTTGTAGAGCGTGAACTTCTCCTTCATTTCCTTCAGCGCGCTGACCTGGATTTCCGCACGCTGCTGCAGCAGCTCGATCAGCGTCTTGGTCTGCGCGGTGTTCTTGAAATAGGCCGAGACCATCGGATCGAGCGTCTGCTCGACCAGCTTCTGCACGTCGCCGAAGCGCTGGATCACCTTGGCCGCCTTCTTGTAGTCGATGTGGACGACCACGGACAGCGGCAGCGTCGGTTCGAACGCATCGCGTGTGATCAGCGAGATTTCCTTCAGGTTGCGGTCGAAATCCGAGCCGGACTGCCCCGATTCCCATTTGAGAATGAAGTTCGTCGTCGGCACCTTGACGATCGAACCGGCGAAGCGGTTGAACGGATACTTGCCGGGGAGCAACGGCGATTCCCAGACGCCACGCTCGCCCTCGCCGACCAGTTCGCCGTGCTGGTATTCGTCGCCGGAGCGATCCGCGCCGTGCTTGCCGGTGAACGAGACGACGACACCGACCATGCCCATCGGCACGAACGTCTTTTCGACCAGCTCGATGCTGGCGAACAGCCGGTTGACGTAATAAGTGCCATCGACCAGGACCTGGTACTGGCGGCCGCGGAACCCGCCAGCGGCGAGGAAGCGATCGGCATCCTGGAAGTTGTTGTGGTACGTCGCCGCGAGCTTGCGGTCCTGCCCCACCGCCGGCGCGATCAGTTCGCCGGCCGGCAGTGCCGGACCATCGTGCACGGTGACGACCGCGATCATGTCCTTGCTGTCGTTGATGACGACCGGATGGAAGCCGCCGCGCGCCTCGATCTGCGCGCGCATCGCCTCGATCGTTTCGGCATCGGCCTGGGCCAGCGCCAGCGCATAGGTCGATGCGCGCGTCAGCACGACGAATTGCGCCGCATTGATCGCATACACGCCCTCGCGCAGCACCTTGCGCTGCGGCCCTTTCTGGCCGCCGGCGGCGAGGAAGGCGCGCACGTCTTCGAAGTCGTCGGCCGAGCCGTTTCCCGCCAGCGACTGGCCGGGCTCGAGCGCCTTGCCGTCGCGCGCGAAGACGTAGCCGATCTCGCCCTGCGGCACGGTGACGAGGTTGGTCTTGTGCACGCGGTACTGGAACGGAAACAGCACGTGGAAGCCGCCGCGCAGCAGGTCCGGCGCATAGCCGGCCTCGCCCTTCAGCGCGACGATGCCGTGCGCGACCGAGCCCTTGCCGGACCACAGGCGTTCGAGGATGCCGACACGATTGTTCGGCACATAAACGATGCTCGAGTACAGCAGCGTCAGGAAGACGAGCGCAGCGACGATCAATGCGGTCTGCTGCCAATCCAGCGTATGCCACGACATGACTTTTTATCCTTGTACAGGTATGGACATTTGCCGATTCGACGGAACCGGCGGCGTGCGGGCGCGGCGCGACGTCTCGTCGCAACGGTGACGAAACACGCGGGCGACGTGCAATCGAGCGGATGGCCGAGGCCGGGTCTAGGGTCGGCGGTGGCGGCGCAGCGCAGCGGTACTGCGCGGCGAGACGGTCAGCAGGTGAACCTTGCACCTGCGCGGCACGCGCCGCCGCAAGTGCGCCATGCGGGCCATCGGCAGACAAGCGCCGTGTTGCCGCGGGACGACTCTGTTACAACCCCTGGTGATGAACGCGAGCATGGCTGCGTTTACTCCTTGGGATATCCATCTGGGCGAAAGCGGCGCTTTCAAGGAAATTATTTTGCCTTGAAAAACAAGCCTCCCGGACGTTCCAGGGACTCAAGCCCTTGGGGTCTTGCGATGTGCGCACCGGTCAGGCAATCGATCCCGCGGCTGTCCGTGCGCTGCTAGGCCGCTTCGCGCAACATGCCGGTCGCGCCTGCGCCGTGCCCGAGCGCAGCCAGCGCCGGCAAGTCGTCGATCGGTGCGGGCCCGAGTTCGCGCACGCGCGCCAGGATTTCCGCGGCGAGCGAGCGCAGCATCGCCACGCTGTCGATGACGCGCTGTTCGAGCGCGGCACTGTCGAAACGGTCGCGCAGGCCGCGGTTGAGTTCCGCGAACCATGGCAGCTTCTGCTGATCGATCATGCCAGTCGAATTGGTTCCGCTCGCGCTGCCGGCCGCGCGCCGCAGCAGCAGCTGCATGTCGCGGTTCAACGCGGCACTTTCTTCGAGCTGCGGACCCAGGCGCGCGAACAGCGCGACGTCGGTCAGGCGCTGCTGGAAGAAGAACTGGCACAGCACGCCCCAGTACCAGGCGTAGTCCCAGGTTACCTTGAGCGGCATCAGCTGCGCGTGGCCGAACATCGGGTACTGGTCCTGATACAGCGTCAGCATGTTGTGATAGAACGAAAAGTATAATTGTTCATAAAGCCTCGTTTCGCGCGCGAAGCGCTCGCCGCGCGTGTCGCGCGCGATCAGGTCGGCGATATACGTGTTGCCGATCGCGATGAAGTCGCTGCCGGGCGAATAGAACGGGTCGAGGAACACGCCGGCGACGCCGGTGATCGCCCAGCGGCGCGGCGAAAACACCTGCTTGCAGCCGTGCGAGAAATGTTTCTGGAAAACGAAATCCTGGATCGGCGCTTGGCTCTTCAGAAGCTCGCGATGCAGGCTCGGCTGGCGGCGTGCGAACCAGTCCATCAGCTTTTCGTGCGTGTTGATCGTGTCGAGCGGATGCATCGCGGCATCGGCGACGAGGCCGACCGAATGCGATCCCGACGCGAGCGGAATCAGCCAGGCCCAATAGCCTGGACCGCACAGGTGGTTGGTCGAGCGCCAGCGTTCGCGCGGGTCGCAGCGTGCATTCCACTCGCCGTCGGCGGCGAACCAGTCGTCCATCCTGATGCGCTCGGCGATGCGGAACCAGACCGCATTGACGTCGTGCGCGTTCGACTCGGCCAGCCCGAACTTGCGCTTGAGCAGGCCGCGCCCGCCGCTCGCATCGATCAACCAGCGCGCGTTCGCGGTCTTCAGTGTGCCGTCGTGACGATAGCGCACTGTGTGCGAGCCGTCGCCTTCGGCACAATCGATGCCGTGCACCGTCGCGCCGTCGATGAATTCCACGCCGAGCGTTGCCGCGTGCTTCGCCATGAAGTTTTCGAGGATGCCGCGATCGAGCTGCCAACTCGGTGTCGGGAACACGCGGCTGACGCCGAGCTCGACGGTTCGATCGAGATCCGCGCGCGCATCACTGAAAAAGAAACGAAAGCCGAACTTGCGCAGCTGGTCCTGTTCGAGGTGCTCATTCAGCCCGAGCACCGTATCGAAATAGTGTGCGCCGATCTCGACGGTCGATTCGCCGATCTTGAACGCGGCTTCCGGCACCGGATGCCGGTTGCGCTCGAGCACGCGCACGCTGACGCTCGGCACTTCGCGGCGCAGCTGGATGGCGAGCGACAAGCCGGCCAGGCCGCCGCCCATGATCAGCACATCGCCGTGTTGCGCCTTCGTCATTGCCACTGCTCCGGTCTGCCTCGCAGTGTAGCGTGGCCGGATCGGAACGGCGTCAACGGGATGATAGAATTGCCGGCCAATCTCCCGCCGCGATATCGCCATGTCCGTCCCCGCCGCCAAACTCGACCTCGACTACACGCTCGAGCACAAATACACGCGCGTCGAAGGCCGCATCTACCTGTCCGGCGTGCAGGCGCTGGTGCGGTTGCCGCTGATGCAGCAGATGCGCGACCGCGCGGCCGGCCTCGACACGGCCGGATTCATCTCGGGCTATCGCGGTTCGCCGCTCGGCGGCTTCGACCTGGAGCTGTGGAAGGCGAAGAAGCACCTCAAGGCATCGGCAATCGAATTCCAGCCGGGCCTGAACGAGGATCTCGGTGCGACGATGGTCTGGGGTACGCAGCAGGCCAACCTGTTCCCCGGGGCGAAATACGACGGCGTGTTCGCGATGTGGTACGGCAAGGGTCCCGGCGTCGATCGCTGCGGCGATGTGTTCAAGCACGGCAACGCGGCCGGCACATCCAGGCACGGCGGCGTACTGGCGCTGGCGGCCGACGACCACGCCTGCCGCTCGTCGACGCTGCCGCACGGCTCGGAACTGGAATTCGTCTCGGCCATGATGCCCATCCTGAATCCGGCCGGCGTGCAGGACATCCTGGACATGGGCATGCTCGGCTGGGCCATGTCGCGCTTCACCGGGCGCTGGGTCGGGTTCAAGACGATCGCCGAGACGGTCGAGTCGTCGGCGTCGGTCAACGTCAATCCGCACCAGCTCGACATCATCCTGCCCGAGGACTTCGAAGTGCCGCAGGGCGGACTGAACATCCGCTGGCCCGACCCGCCGCTGAACCAGGAAATGCGGTTGCATCGTTACGCGGTCAATGCGGCCTGTGCGTTCGCGCGCGCGAACCGCATCGACCGCGTCGTGATCGATTCGCCGAGGGCGCGCCTCGGCATCGTCACGACCGGCAAGAGCTACCTCGACGTGCTGCAGGCGCTCGAATACCTCGGCATCGACGCCCGGGCCGCCGCCGACATCGGCATCCGCGTCTACAAGATCGGCATGACCTGGCCGCTCGAACCGGTCGGCATGCGTGAATTTGCCGACGGCCTCGAAGACATCATCGTCGTCGAGGAGAAGCGCTCGTTCATCGAATCGCAGATGAAGGAGCAAATGTACAACTGGACCGTGTCGGAAGGTCACACGCGCCCGTCGGTCGTCGGCAAATACGACGAGGCCGGCAACTGGATCCTGCCGAGCACCGGCGAGCTGACGCCGGCCATGATCGCGATCGTGATCGCCCGGCGCCTCGGCCGCTTCTTCAGCAGCGAAGCGATCGAGTCGCGCATGCGCTGGATCGAGGAAAAGGAACACGAACTGACGCTGCCGCGCGCGGATTTTCCGCGCGCCGCGCACTACTGCGCCGGCTGCCCGCACAACACCTCGACGGCGGTGCCCGAAGGTTCGCGCGCGCTCGGCGGCATCGGCTGCCACTACATGGTTACCTGGATGGACCGGCGCACCGACACGTTCACGCAGATGGGCGGCGAAGGCGCGACCTGGTGCGGCCAGGCGCCGTTCACCGAAACCAGGCACGTGTTCCAGAACCTCGGCGACGGCACCTATTTCCATTCCGGCTCGCTGGCGATCCGCCAGGCGCTGGCGGCCAAGGTCAACATCACCTACAAGATTCTCTACAACGACGCGGTCGCAATGACCGGCGGCCAGCCGGTCGACGGCACGCTGACGGTGCCGGACATTGCCCACCAGGTGCGCAGCGAAGGCGTGCAGGCGATCATCGTCATGTCGGACGACATCGAGAAGTGGTCGGACCACTCGATCTTCCCTTCCGGCGTCGAATTCATCGACCGCGCCGAGATCGACGCGGTGCAGAGGCGCATGCGCGACGTGCCCGGCGTGTCGGTGCTGATCTACGACCAGACCTGCGCGACCGAAAAGCGGCGCCGGCGCAAGCGCGGCAAGATCGAAGACCCGGCCAAGCGCATCTTCATCAACTCGCTGGTGTGCGAGGGCTGCGGCGACTGCGGCGAGAAATCTTTCTGCGTCGCGGTGCTGCCGAAGGAAACCGAGTTCGGCCGCAAGCGCGAGATCGACCAGAGCAACTGCAACAAGGACTACTCCTGCGTCAACGGCTTCTGCCCGAGCTTCGTCACGATCCACGGCGGCGGGCTGAAGAAGCGCAAGGGTTCCGGCAATGTGGATTTTTCCACTTTGCCGGAACCTGAGTTCGCGACCGACCTGTCGCAGCCGTGGAACATCCTCGTCACCGGCATCGGCGGCACCGGCGTGGTCACGATCGGCGCGCTGATCGGCATGGCCGCGCACCTGGAGAACAAGGGCGCGACCGTGCTCGACCAGACCGGGCTTGCGCAGAAGGGCGGCGCCGTGACCTGTCACCTGCGCATCGCGCGGACGCCGGGCGACATCCACGCCGTACGCATCGCCGCCGGCGAAGCCGACCTCGTGCTCGGCTGCGACATGGTCGTGGTCAACGATTACTGGGCGCTGTCGAAGATCCGCGGCGACCGTTCGCGCGTCGTGCTGAACACCTACGAGGCGATGCCCGGCACGTTCACGACACGACCGGACATGCAGTTTCCGCAACTGCAGATCGTGTCGGCCGTGAAGACGGCGCTGGAGGGCCAGGAACCCGAACTGGTCGACGCCACCGCATTGGCCAATGCGCTGCTCGGCGACTCGATCGCGAGCAACCTGTTCATGCTCGGCTACGCGTGGCAGAAAGGCTGGGTACCGCTGAGCCACGCCGCGCTGATGCGCGCGATCGAACTGAACGCCGCCGCGATCGAGATGAACAAGACCGCGTTCAACTGGGGCCGGCTCGCGGCGCACGATATTGCGCGCGTGCGCGAAGCCGCTCTCGGCCAAGCGTCCGCTCGGCCCGGAGCCATCCCGGTCATGCTCGACGATTCAAGCCTGAGCGTCACGCTCGACGATGTCGTGGCGCGTCGCGTCGCGTTCCTGACCGATTACCAGAATGCCGCCTATGCGGCAAAGTATGGATCTCTGGTGGACAAGGTTCGCGCGGGCGAGCAGGCAAAAGCACCGGGCTCGACCGCATTGACCGAAGCGGTCGCGCGCTACGCATTCAAGCTGATGGCGTACAAGGACGAATACGAGGTCGCGCGCCTGTATACGAGTGGCGATTTTGAAAAGCGCATCAGGGACACGTTCGACGGCGACTACAAAGTCCACTTCAATCTCGCGCCGCCGCTGTTCGCCCGGCGCGACAGTGAGGGCCGCCTGCGCAAGGCCGAATACGGCTCTTGGATGCTCGGCGCGTTCAAGCTGCTGGCGAAGTTCAAGGGCCTGCGCGGCACTGCCTTGGATGTGTTCGGCCACACGGCCGAGCGCAAGACCGAGCGTGCGTTGATCGAAGAGTATTTCGCGACCGTCGACGAACTGCTCGGCAAGCTCGATCGCGACAACATCGGTCTCGCCGTCGAGATCGCGTCGATTCCCGAGCACATCCGCGGCTATGGCCACGTCAAGGAGGCGAACTTGGCCCTGACCGCGAGCCGGCAGGAACAGCTTCTCGCAGCCTGGAGAGGAACTCGTTCACTGGACATTGCAGCTTGAATCTATTCAATATCAAGGCGTATATATAACTGGATTTATTATAATTTGCTGAATTAATACAGATTTATTTTTAATATGACTTTACTATTTATTCAAAAATCTATTCAATATAGGCCATGGCCAGGCCCATTCGTGATCTGGAAACCGTTCTACGCCAAGCCGACACGCTGACGGCAGCAGAAATTGCGCAGAGCCTTGATGTGAGTCAGCCGAGCGTTTCGCGGCTCATCAAGGCCGCGGGTTCGCGGATCATTCGCATCGGCCGAGCCAGGGCCACCCGCTACGCGCTCGCTCACGAAATCGGACGCGCAGGTCATCAATGGCCGCTATATCGAATCAATCCAGCGGGCCGCGCGCTGAGGTTGGGCGAAGTGCGCGCCCTGCATTCCGGTCGGTTTCACCTCGAACCCGAGCGAGCGTTGCCAACGTTCCTTCACGGCGCCTTTTCCACAGGCTTGTTTCCCGGATTGCCATGGTTTCTGGACGATCAACGTCCACAGGGCTTTCTCGGTCGGGCTTTTGTGCGCAAGTTCGCCGATGACATCGGCGCACCGGCGGATCTCGCGCCCTGGCGCAGTGATGACGTCGTGCTGGGCCTGTTACGCCACGGTGAAGACGCACCCGGCGACCTTGTCCTCGGTGAGCAGAGCGTGCAGCGTGCCCTGCAGTCGATATTGAAGCCGGATGAGCTTCTGTCCCCGGACGAACGCTCCCTTAGATATCCACGATTTGCCGATGCGGCAATGCGGGGCGACGTATTCGGTTCTTCGGCCGGTGGGGAACAACCCAAATTCACGGTCACCCTGCGCAGCGCCGATGGCTGCGCGCCGGTGGTGGTCAAGTTCAGCGAACGCGTCACGGCGCCAGCAGGGCGCCGCTGGGCCGACCTGCTGGTCTGTGAGCATTTGGCGTCCGAGAGCATGCTCGACCACGGTCTACCCGCGGCCCAAAGTGAGCTTATCGAAGCTGAAGGGCGCGTCTTTCTGCAATCGTTGCGCTTCGATCGCACACCCGTGCTCGGACGCGCAGGCTATGTATCCCTCGCCGCGCTCGATGCGGCATATTATGGCCGCGGCAACGTCGAGTGGTGGCGCTTCGCTCGCGAATTGTCACGCGACGGCTGGCTGAGCGTCGCGGATGCGACGACGCTCAGCCGAATCGCTTGGTTCGGTGCCTTGATAGCGAATACGGACATGCATCTCGGCAACGCTGCCCTGCGGCTGGTCGATGCGCGTCCGCTGCCGCTTGCGCCTGCCTATGACATGTTGCCGATGGCGTACCGACCCGCGACGAGCGGCGAAGTGGTCACCCGCGACTATGTCGTCGACGCGCCGCCACCCGAATATCGCGACGATTGGCACGATGCCGCGATTGTCGCAGACAATTTCTGGCACCGAGTCGCCGATGAGGCCCGGCTGTCGCCGGATTTCCGTGCGATCGCTCAAATTGCCTTGTTCGAACTTGCGCGCGCTGTAGCGCGCGCATAGTTTGCGTCAGCGCGCCAGCGCGCGCTCGGCTTCGCCGCGATCGAAATCCGGCAGGCGCTGGGCCACCGCACGATAGCGTGTGTGCAGCGCCGCGTCGTCCGGCATGACGCGCGCCAGCGCGACGAGCACTTCGCGGCACTCGTAGCTCGAACCGATCTGCGCGGCCGAGTCGAGTACCGCGCCGGCGCCGGCGGCACCGATCCTGCCGGAATGCAGCAGGGCCATCAGCGCTTCGCGCCGCTCGTAGTCGGAGGCGATTTTCTGCGTCGAGCGTGCATACGGCACGGCGATCGCGTCGGGATCGTGCAGCTGCTGCGCCGCCGCGACCAGCAGTTCGCGATGCTCGTAGTCCGACCTCATCGAGTTGCTCGCCTCGATGACGCTGGCGAGCTGTGCCGCGTCCAGACCGCCGCGCGTCAGCATCGATTGCAGCGTGCGCCGCCGCTCGTAGTCCGAATTCAACTTCAGCCCGGCATCGAGCCAGGCCTGGCGTACCTCGGCGGTATCGGCCAGCTTCGGCAGCGTGCCGATCAGCAGTTCGGCGCGTTCGTAGTCGGAGTCAAAGCGCAGCGCCTGGCGCAGGAACGTCACCTGTTCGGCGGCGCCGAGCGCCTGCTTGTCGAATACCGCCGTCAGTGCCTGCCGCCGTTCGTAGTCCGAATGCATGTCACCGGCGAGCCTTACCGCGCGGTCGACTTCGGCCGGCGTGAGCTTGCCCAGGCCCACGAGCTCGCGCAGGTAGATGCCGCGCACATAGTCGGTCGGGATCTGCCCGATCTCGTCGAGTACGCGCGGCGCACCGCCGCTGGCGTACAACCGCTGCGCGCGTGCTTCGGCGCCAATGCCGGAACGCACCAGCTGCAGCACGACGCCGGCCATCCACTTGCGCCCTTCGTCGTCGAGCGGACGTTCGCTGCGATCGACGAAATAGCGGCGTTCGAGCTTGCCCCCGCGTTCGGCCAGTTCGAGTCGACGTGTTACGCCGCCCGCGGTCTCTTCGAGCGTCGCCGTACCGGCGCCACCGATGCCGGTGATGTCGGTGATGTCGGTGTCGTCGCCGTTGAACGCAATCCTGCCCTGCACCTTGGCCGTGAACTTGTGGCCTTCGTCGCTGAGGCTGACGGTCATCGTGTCGTTGCCGCCGTCATCGCTGCTGATGCTGACCGAGGAATGCGACGAGCCCGCCGGCTTTGCCTCGGCGGCTGGCCGCGCCCTCGCGGCCGCCGGCACGGTGGCAGCTGCCTGTGCGCTGCCGGCCGCCTGGGCACTGTCTGCCGGTTTCGCCACCGGCGCATCCTTGGCGGCGGAATCGGCACGCGCCGACTCGAAACCGATCGCCGGCAGGCAGAACACCGCGGCGGCCAGCATGGCCGCGGCGATGGTACGCGGCAGTGCGCGCGACCCCGTGGCATCCATCGGGACTCCTTCGAGCAGGCGCTCGATTCGTTGCATCAAGGAAGATTGCCGCGCCGCCATCGCCGGTGCGAGTTCGAATGCGTCCGCGCCGGCGAGTTCACCGTGTACGCAGCGCTCGGCACACGTTGCCAGGCATTCGGCGAGGCCGCGGCCGTCGCCGGTGTGGCTGGCGGCGAAGGCATCGCAGGCCAGTTCGGCGATGTCGTCGAGGCGGCGGCGGGCGATGCCGGCAGGCGGCAAGAACCAGAGCAGCGCGCACCAGCCCGCGCTCAGCAGCTTCCAGGCCGGATCGCCGCGCACGATGTGGCCCAGTTCGTGCGCGAGCATCGCCTGCAGCTGCGCGCGGTCGAGCGTCCGCAGCGACCATGCCGGCAACACGATGCGCGCGCCGGTGACGGCGATCGGGCTCGGCAACGCCTGCAGGCACAGCAACCGTGGTGTTTCGACGCCGGCACGCGCGGCAAGCGCGGCCAGGTCGTCGAGTGCATCGGTGCGCGTGACCGGAGTGGCGTGCGCCAGCTCACGCCGCAGCCGCAGCAGGCTGCCGCCCGAACGAGCCAGCGTGATCAGCGCGCCCAGCAGCCACAGACTCCCGAGTAGGCCCGTCCAGCCGACCGCGGGGCGGCTTGCAGCGAGATCGGGATTCTGCGAGTCACGGGCAACGGCTGTCTGAATGACGGTGCGACCCGGCGGAACCCTGGCGGACGTCAGCGGCAATACCGGCACCGGGGTTGTGCGGGCAAGCGGTCCACCCGGGCCGGTGTCCGGCGCTACGGAAAGCGTGCTCGCGGTCCAGGTCCAGTGCCAGCGGCCGATGACCGCAGGCGGCGCGAAAGCCTGCACGGTTGCCGTGAGCAGGCAGCCGAACAGCGCCGTGCGCCAGAGCAGTTCGCGCGACACGCCGCGCAGCGAAGGAGTGCCGGCGTCGATCGCCCAGGCGGCGAGCAGCAGCACGCCGGCATGCAACGGCAGCATCAGCAGCCACGCGGTCAATCCGTTCATGGCTTGCTCCTGCGCGATGCGGGCTTCGCCAGGCGCTTGCGCACGCGCGCCAAATCGCCCGGCGCTATCTCCGACTCGTCGACCAGATGCGCCACCAGCGCGCGCGGATCCCCGCCGAACAGGCTGCCGATGAGGTCCGCGACCATCGAACGGCGTACATGCGGCTCGCTTGCGAGCGCGCGATAAATGAGCTGGCGCGCTTCGCGCCGCTGCGCGATCACGCCGCGTTTCTCCAGCCGCGTGAGCAGTGTCGCCACCGTGGTGTATTTCAAACCGCGCTCCGCGCCGAGCACCGCCGCGATGTCGGCGACGCTGGCTTCATCGCGCTGCCAGAGCACGCGCATCACCGCGATCTGCAGTTCGCTCAAGGCGATATCGCGCTCAGCCATCGAACCATCCTTCTACAGGTGTCGTACTACATTTGTAGTAGATCAGCCAGGAAAAGGCAACAGGCCGGAAGTCATGGCGGTCTCATGGAGGCTCCGCAAGGCTTCAGCGGCCGGAGGAGCATGCGTATTGGGCGCGGATTGCGTGGATTAACGCGGATTTTTGTGCATGACAAAAGCTCGGGTCGGCTCTTATCCGCCTTCAATGCACGTTGTCCGCGTCAATCCGCGCCAAAACCTTCTTGCGCCGTTTCATCGTGCGCTGGTCGGCGCAGAACCCAAACGTCGATACAGCGTGCTGCGGCTGACACCGAGCCGCCGTGCGGCTTCCGATACGTTGCCGGCGCAAGCGTGCAACGCGGCTTGCATCGCGTCGCGCTCGAGCTTGCCCAGCGGCGACACGTCGCGCTCGTCGCGGCATGCCGGGGCGGGCAACGGCGCGCGCGCCTCGCGCACTTCCGCCGGCAGCGCATCGACGCCGATCGTCGCGCCGGCATCGCCCAGTGCCATCAGCGCACGCAGCACGCCGAGCAGCTGGCGCATGTTGCCGGGCCAGTCGAAGGCAGCCAGCCGCGCCAGTGCAAGAGCGCCAAGTTTCATGCCGGCGGCGGGGCCGCCGAGCGCGCACCACAATTCGAGAATCAGCTCGCCGCGCGCCGGATGCTCGCGCAGCGGCTTCAGGCGCAGCCGCGCCTGCGCGATGCGGTAGAACAGGTCGGGCCGGAAGCGCTGCGCGGCGACATCGTCGTCGAGATCGCGGTGGGTCGCAGCCACCACGACGAAATCGACCGTGACCGCCTTGCCGCCGCCGAGCGGTGCGACTTCGCGTTCCTGCAGCACGCGCAGCAGGCGGCTTTGCAGCGCCAGCGGCATGTCGCCGACCTCGTCGAGGAACAGCACGCCGCCATCGGCGTCGCGCAGCAGGCCCTGCGCGCCTTCACGGCGCGCGCCGGTGAAGGCGCCCGCACGATAGCCGAACAGCTCGGCTTCGATCAGGTTTTCCGGCAGCGCAGCGCAGTTGACTGCGACGAATGGGCCGCTGGCGCGATTGCTGCGCCGATGCAGTTCGCGCGCCGCGACTTCCTTGCCGGTGCCGGTTTCGCCCTGCAGCAGGATCGGAATGTCCGCTTCGAGCAAACGCACGCCGCGCTGCAGTTCGGCATCGAGGCACGCGTCGAAGACCGGCGCCAGTTCGCGCGCCGGTATCGCGCCGCGTGCGCGCGGCGCCTTGACCAGATGCGACGGCACCAGGTCGCGCCGCGCCTGGAATTCGACGCCACTCGTGCTGCGCAACGGCTGCACGCGCGAACCGCCCGGCCGGGCCGAGTCGAACAGCGCGTCGTAGCGGCAGCGGCCGATCTCGCTCCAGTCGGCCCCCAGCATTTCCAGCGCATAGCGATTCGCCGCAACGAGCTTGTGTTCCTCGAACACGAGCACGCCTTCGCGATGCGTGCCGAGCAGCGCGGCGTCCGGATGCAGGCGGATCACCTCGCGGCCGGCGAGCTCGCGCTCGAGCATGCGCCGCTCGATCTGGTCGACCGCGAAGCGGACCATGCCCAGGGCATGCACGTGGTGCACGCTCGCTTCGCCGGACAGGTCGAGCACGCCGACCGTGCGCCCGCGGCCGTCGAGTATCGGCGACGCCGAGCAGCTGAGCATGCGATGCGCGCCGAAGTAATGCTCGGCGCCGCGCACTTCGACGGCGCGACGTTCGTGCAGCGCCGTGCCGATCGCGTTCGTGCCGGTGTGTTCCTCGTTCCAGCTGACGCCGGGGCGCAGCGCGACACGCGCCGCCTTGTCGAGGAATTCGGCGTTGCCGAGGGCGTCGAGGATCAGGCCGGTCGGCGCGGTCAGGATCACCATGCTGCCGGTTGCCTTCGCGTCGCCATACAGCGCTTCGATTTCGGGACGGCACAACCGGCGCAGGTCTTCGTACTGGTGGCGAAGCATCTCGAACGCGGCGCGTTCGAGCGGGCCGACCTCAAGGCGTTGCCCGGCGGCCAGGCCCGAAGCGCGGCAGCGCCGCCACGATTCGATGATCGTCTCCGAGACCAGTCCGCGCGGCGACTGCCCGGCTTCGAAAAAGCGCTGGCGTGCGGAGCGGACATTTTCGCTGGAACCCGGTTGATGCATCGATCGTCTCGCTCGTTGTCGCAAATTGCGACAGTCGCTGCAGAGGTGTTTCTGCATACAACACCACTATCGGCCTTCGCGCAAGCGCGAGCTTGATCTGCATCAACTCCTGTGCGATCAAAATTCGCTGGCGCCCCAAGCGGTTGCTGCATCGCAGCCGGCAGCCGTGGCTGCGGCTGCGCCGTCTCGGCACGGTGCATGCGTAGCAGGGCTGGTCATCACCCGAAGGAGGGACATTCCATGACCAAGCTCGAGCAACAGCACCTGGCCGTCCAGGTGCCCTTCAAGGCACGCTACGACAACTTCATCGGCGGCAAGTGGGTCGCGCCGGTGAACGGCAGATATTTCGAGAACGTCACACCGGTGACCGGCAAGCCGTTCTGTGAAATCGCACGCTCGGACAAGGAGGACGTCGAACTGGCACTCGACGCCGCGCACGCGGCGAAGAAAGCCTGGGGTCGCACGTCGCCCGGTGAGCGCGCCAACATCCTCAACCGGATCGCCGATCGCATGGAAGCCAATCTCGACCTGCTCGCGCACGCCGAGACCTGGGACAACGGCAAGCCGCTGCGCGAGACGCGCGCCGCCGACATTCCGCTCGCGATCGACCATTTCCGCTACTTCGCCGGCTGCATCCGCGCGCAGGAAGGCTCGATCGGCGAGATCGACCATGACACCGTGGCCTATCAGTTCCACGAGCCGCTCGGCGTCGTCGGCCAGATCATTCCGTGGAATTTCCCGATCCTGATGGCGACGTGGAAACTCGCGCCCGCGCTTGCCGCCGGCAACTGCGTCGTGCTGAAGCCGGCCGAGCAGACACCGGTCAGCATCCTGGTCTGGGCCGAACTGGTCGGCGACCTGCTCCCGGCCGGCGTTCTCAACATCGTCAACGGCTTCGGCCTCGAGGCCGGCAAGCCGCTCGCATCGAGCAACCGCATCGCCAAGATCGCGTTCACCGGCGAGACCACGACCGGGCGCCTGATCATGCAGTATGCGTCGCAGAACCTGATCCCGGTCACGCTCGAACTCGGCGGCAAGTCGCCGAACATCTTCTTCGACGACGTCTGCTCGAAGGACGACGATTTCTTCGACAAGGCGATCGAGGGCTTCGTGATGTTCGCGCTGAACCAGGGCGAGGTGTGCACGTGCCCGAGCCGCGCGCTGATCCAGGAATCGATCTACGACAAGTTCATGGAGCGTGCGCTCAAGCGCGTCGCGGCCGTCAAGCAAGGCAACCCGCTCGATCCGTCGACGATGATCGGCGCGCAGGCGTCGAGCGAGCAGCTCGAGAAGATCCTGTCCTACATCGACATCGGCAAGCAGGAGGGAGCCAAGGTGCTGATCGGCGGCTCGCGCAACGTGCTCGCCGGCGAACTCAAGGACGGCTACTACGTCAAGCCGACGGTGTTCCGCGGCCACAACAAGATGCGCGTGTTCCAGGAAGAGATCTTCGGTCCGGTCGTGTCGGTGACGACGTTCAAGGACGACGAGGAAGGGCTGTCGATCGCCAACGACACGCTGTACGGACTCGGCGCGGGCGTGTGGAGCCGCGACGCGAATCGCTGCTACCGCTTCGGCCGCGAGATCCAGGCCGGGCGCGTCTGGACGAACTGCTACCACGCCTATCCGGCGCACGCGGCGTTCGGCGGCTACAAGCAGAGCGGCATCGGGCGCGAAACGCACAAGATGATGCTCGACCACTACCAGCAGACCAAGAACATGCTGGTCAGCTACTCGCCGAAGGCGCTCGGGTTTTTCTGAGCTGACGCTGATGGCGAACGGGCAGGAGCAGATCGAAATGCAGCCTGTGCACCGTTCGCCTCGAGCGTAGCCGAGCGCAAGCTCCGCGAAGTCGAAACAGCGCTGCTGACCGCAGCGCTTCGACTTCGCGCCTTCGGCGCTACGCTCAGGCTGAGCTGAATTTCCCTATCTGGACGACGAAATGGCCAGCGCAATCCCGCCGCAGGTAACCGCGACCGCGACCGCAGTCGCGCTCATCGAGCACCTGCGCGCGAAACACGGTCCGCTGCTGTTCCACCAGTCCGGCGGTTGCTGCGACGGGTCGTCGCCGATGTGCTATCCGCGGGACGATTTCATCGTCGGCGACCGCGACGTGCGGCTTGGCGAGATCGGCGGTGCGCCGTTCTTCATCAGCCCATCGCAATTCGAGTACTGGAAGCACACGCAGCTCATCATCGACGTGGTCGAGGGTCGCGGCGGCATGTTCTCGCTCGAGAACGGCGAAGGCGTGCGCTTCCTGACACGCTCGCGCCTGTTCGAAGATGCCGAGGTCGAGGCGTTGCTCGCGGCCGGGCGGTTCGGCGCCCTGAACATCAAGAGCCGGGGCTGAAGCGTCAGGCGCGACCGGCTTTCCCGCCCTCAGCCTTCGCGCTGCCAGACGCGGCAGCGGTTGTTCGCCGGCATGGCCACGTCGTCGATCAGGTCGAACCCGACTGCGTGCGCGAGCGCATCGACCTCCGCGACATCGCGGATGCCCATGTGCGGCGCACGTTCCTTCAGGCTGCGATCGAAGTCGGCATTGCTGACGCTGGTGAACTTTCCGCCGTAGTTGAACGGCCCGTAGACGACGAGCCTGGCGGTCTTCGTCGTCAGGCGCGGCAACGCGGCGAACAATTGCCCGACTTCCGGCCAGCTCATGATATGCAGCGTGTTGGCGCTGAAGACTGCGTCATAGCCGGTGACCGATGCGGCATCCGCCGACAGCGGCAGCCGGTGCCGCGCCACGTCGAATTCGAGCGGACCTGGCAACCCCGCCGCCCCGGCCAGCCACAGGCGGATGCCGGGCAGGTTCTCTGCGCGGTCCGATGCCTGCCAGACCAGCTGCGGCAGCGCGGCGGAAAAATACGCCGCATGCTGGCCGGTGCCGCTGCCGATTTCGAGCACGCGCCGGCGATCGGCAAACTGCGTTCGCAGCACCTGCAGTATCGGATCGCGGTTGCGCTGGCAGGCGGCGGAATACGGCTTGTCGGCGACGTCCGCAATCGACCGGCGAAGAACCGGCGCGTCAATGCGCGGCACGGCGACCGCCGAGAACGCGGGCCGGCAGCGTGAGGATGGCGCGCAGCAGCTCGAATACGCCGTCGACCGCGACGCCAAGAAGGCGGAACGGCAGGCTCAGCAACCAGACGAATGGATAGAGCACGAGTGCCAGCAGCGCCAGCGGCCAGCAGAATACCAGCAGCAACAGCCAGAGCAGGAACTTCAGCATCTTGCGCCTCCGCGACACGGGGTTGGACAACGCTAGCGTACATGGGGGCGCCGGTCGTGGCCCAGAAGTACCTGGCGCATCAACCTCCCGGCGCGGCTGGCGCCCGGTTCAGCGCGGCGACGGTCGGCCGCGGCTATCGTCGTGAAATCTTCCGGCCCGGATTGCGGTCAGAGTGCTGCCATGAGACCTGCCCTCGCCTTGTTGCTGTGCGTCGCCGCAATTGCGAAGGCAGCGTTCGCGCAGGCCCTGCCGGCGGCGTCCGGCGAGCACGTGCACGTGGCGCTGATTGCCGAGCAGACGGCATTGGTGCCGGGCGAACGGACCTGGGTAGGCCTGCGGCTGAAGCATGAACCGCATTGGCACACCTACTGGATCAACCCCGGCGATTCAGGCCTGCCGACCAAACTTGCGTGGCAGGTGCCCGCCGGCATCAAGCCGGGCGACATCGCCTGGCCTGCGCCGCAGCGCTTCGACGTCGGTGGCCTGTACAACTTCGGCTACGCCGGCGAGATCGTATTGCCGGTTCCGGTCCAGGTCGGCACCGATGCAAGGCCCGGCGCGACCGTCCGGCTTGAACTCGAGGCGCGCTGGCTCGTCTGCCGCGAGGAATGCGTCCCGGGCAGGAAGAGATTGACGCTGACGCTGCCTGTCGCGACCCATGCCGGGATCGATCCGCGCACGCGCAAGGCCTTCGCAGCCGCGCACGCCGCCCAGCCGGTGGCCAGCAGCTGGACCGGTGCCGCGCGACTCGATGGCGACCAGGTCGTCGTCACTCTTTCCGGCAGCGAGCTGCCCGCAGCCGAATCACTCGATGCATTCGTCGTGCAGCCCCAGCTTGTCGGTTACGCGCCACCGAGAGTTGCGAGCCGCGGCGATTCGCTGTCGCTGGCGTTCGAGCGGAACGAATACTTGGCGGCCACGCCGGCGACACTCGATCTGGTAGTGGTCGATGGCAGGCCGCCGAACCGCCATGCACGCAGCGTGACGCTGCCGTTTGCTGCCAATCCTTCCGCAAAACCGTAAGAGGAACCGGTCATGAAGGTTTCCGTTTTCACCGCATTGTTCGTGCTCGCCCTGATCGTTGCGGCTCCGGCATCGGCAAAGGTCGCGGTCGGCGACGCGGCACCCGACTTCCGTCTGATCGACAGCAACGGCAGGGCGCAGACGCTGTCGCAGTACAAGGGCAAGATCGTCGTGCTCGAATGGACCAACCCGGCTTGTCCGTTCGTCGGCAAGCACTACGGCAGCGGCAACATGCAGAAGCAGCAGGCCGATGCGACCGCGGCCGGCGTCGTCTGGCTGACGATCAACTCGAGCGCTACCGGCAAGCAGGGCGACATCGACGGTCCCGCGGCAAATGCGTACGTTGCCAAGGTGGGCGCAAGGCAGTCGGCCTACCTGCTCGACCCGGCCGGCGTCGCCGGCCACCTGTACGGTGCGCGCACGACGCCACACATGTACGTGATCGACGCGCAGGGCATCCTGCGCTACATGGGCGGCATCGACTCGATCGCGAGCACCGACAAGGAGGATCTGGCCCGGGCCACGCAATACATTCCGCAGGTGCTGCGCGAACTGGAAGCCGGCAAGCCGGTCAGCGTGACGACGTCGCCGCCGTATGGTTGCAGCGTGAAGTACGGTTCGTGAGCGCGGTCAGGCGCGTGTTTCGTTCTCGTTGAACGGCGGCTCGAGCTCGGCCGCGCCGGCAATGATTTCCGAAGTGACGATCGCTTCGGGCGGCTGCGACGCCGGCGTGACGTCGACCGCTTTCGGCAGATGCGCCACCGAATACCAGGCCAGCAACAGCGCGGACCCGACCATCGCCGCGGCGAGCCAGAACGTCGTGCCGACCCAGGCATCGTGCCAGCCGGATTGGGTCACGACCGCGAAAAGACGCGTGAACAGCGTCGGCGCGATGATGCCGGCGATTGCCGACAGGCTGGCGACCGCGCCCTGCAGCCGGCCCTGTTCGCGCGGATCGACGTGGTGCGTCATGATCGCCTGCGCGGCCGGACCGGCCACACCCCATAGCGCAGCGACCGGCATCGCCGCCCAGAACCAGTACCCGGTCGGCGCGAGGCCGTACAGGATGAAGCCCACCGTGCCGCAGCCCAGGCCAAACAGCAGGGCATGCCGTTCGCCGAGCGTGCCGACGATTTTCTTGATCAGGCCGCCCTGCACGATCGCGGCCAGCACACCGACCAGCGCCAGCGTGAAGCCGACCATGTCCGGGCCCCAGTGGAAGCGATAGTCGGCGTACAGGACGAACGTGGTCGGGTAGACCATGTGCGCCAGCGCCATCAGAAACAGCACTCCGACCAGGCCGAGCACCTGCGGATAACGGCGCAGCAGTTTCAGCGACCCGACCGGATTGGCGTGGGCCCAGTCGAAATGCGGCGTGCGCTTTTCCTTCGGCAGCGACTCGGGCAGCACGAACACACCGTAGACGAAATTCGTCAGGCACATCGCGACGGCGCACCAGAACGGCAGGCGCAGGTTGATCGCGCCGAGCAAGCCGCCGATCGCCGGCGCGACAATGAAGCCGATGCCGAACGCCATGCCGATCATGCCGAACGCCTGCGCGCGTTTTTCCGGCGGTGTCACATCGGCGACATAGGCATTCGACGTGCTGAAGCTCGCCGCCGTGATGCCGGAGATGATGCGGCCGATGAACAGCAGCGGCAGCGTGTTGACCGTCGCCATCAGGATGAAATCGAGCCCGAGGCCCAGGTTCGACAGCAGGATCACCGGGCGCCGGCCGAGCCAGTCCGACAGCGCCCCCTGCACCGGCGTGAAGATGAACTGCATCGCGAAGAAGGCAGTCGAGAAATAGCCGTACCAGACCGCGGCGCGCGAGACGTTGCCGGCGAGAAAATTCTCGATCAGGTGCGGCAGCACGGGGATGATCAAACCGAACGCGAGGATGTCGATCAGGACCGTGATGAAGATGAAGACCAACGCCGCGCGGCGCGGCGGGGCGCTCAATGTCGTGTTTGTCGAGTTGTTTTCCACTGGCGGCCGGCGTGAGAGACGTGAGAGATGGGAGACGAGAGACGAGAGACGCGGAAACGAAGCTTAGCAGTACCGGCAGGCATTCGTGGCGCACTTTCCTGCGCGAATGATCAGATGCGTAGAAGGGGTGTCAGTGACTCCCGTCTCTCGTCTCTCGTCTCTCGTCTCACGTTCTCCCGGCGTGGATATCGACGAATCTCAGGAATTCGGCGCGCGTCCGCGCATCCTTGCGGAACGTGCCAAGCATCTGGCTGGTGATCATCGATACGCCGCGCTTGTGCACGCCTCGCGTGGTCATGCACTGGTGCGTCGCGTCGATCACGACGCCGACGCCGCGCGGCTTGAGCACCATGTCGATGCAGTGCGCGATCTGCGCGGTCAGTTTTTCCTGCACCTGGAAACGGCGTGCGTAGGCGTCGACGACGCGCGCGAGCTTGCTGATGCCGACCACCTTGTTGGTCGGCAGGTAGCCGACGTGGGCGCGACCGATGATCGGCGCCATGTGATGTTCGCAGAACGACTCGAACTCGATGTCGCGCAGCACGATCATCTCGTCGTAGCCGGCCACCTCCTCGAAGGTGCGGCGCAGGTATTCGGCCGGGTCGATCGCGTAGCCGGAGAACCAGTCGCGGTAGGCTTCGACGACGCGCTTGGGCGTGTCGAGCAGACCCTCGCGCGTCGGATCCTCGCCGGCCCAGCCGAGCAGCGTGCGCACGGCATCTTCGGCCTGCGCCTGGGTGATTTTGGTCCGTTCCGGTTTTGCGCGCGCCATCGGGTGATTCTCCGCGCGCCGGCCGGCGCGATGCCGGACCTAGTGTAGCCGTTCGGCGGCGTAGCGCGCGATCAGGAAGGCTGCCGCGGCTTGCGCGCCGGGCGCGCCGGCTGGCGGCGCAGCGGCCGATCATCGATCGGCGCGAGTACCCACGCCAGCGTGACCAGCCGCTCGCGGCGCGGGTCGCGCGGCTGCTGCAGCAGTTGGCTCAGTCGCGCCAGCAGGCGGTTGATCTCGCGCAAGTCCGCGTCGCCGACCCAGCCTTTCAGCCGAGACGCCCACAGGTCGCGCAACGTCCCTTCGCCTTGCGCCGCGCCGCTGCGCAGGGCCCGGCCGAAGTCGCGCTCGGCGGTGCGCAGCAGGCCGGCCACGACGCGCGCCACCGTCGCCGGGTCGGAGCGCGATTCGCGCCCGTATTTCAGGTGCACGCGCTTGCCGCGCCGCGCGCTGGTGCCGTAGCGGCGGCCGCGGCCGTCGCCCGGATCGTCGCCGGCGCGCAGCACGCCGCTGTCGACCAGTCGGCGCAGATGGTAGTAGATGCCGTCGGCAGGCCGGCCCAGGTGCGCGGCGATGTCGGCGACCGCGGCCTCTCCGCCGAGTGCCTCGATCGTGTCCACGATTTCCTGACGCACGGTCGACACCAGTGCGGTCAGCGCGGCCTTGTGCTCGATCGCGCCGCGCTCGCTTCGCTTATGTGCCATCGGTTGGGTTGCCCATTGTTGAAATTTGATAATAATATTCAACGCCAGCGGCCGGCCGCCGCGTCGGCGTCATTCGGAGACATCGCATGTCGTATTTGCGCCCCGCACTGATCCTGCTTCTCGCCGCCGCTCCGCTCCATGCCGAGGATAGCGCGGCCGTGCTCGCACGCGCCAAGGCAGCCAGCGGCGGCCAGCTGTGGAACGGCGCGCGTTCCTGGCGCGGTGAGGGAATGTTCCTGACCGGCGGCCTGAGCGGCGAATTCCACCAGCTCATCGACCTTCAGACGGGACGCTCGGCCGATTCGTACAAGTTCGGCAGCGTATCGGGCGCCGATGGCTACGACGGCACGCATGGCTGGGGCCAGGATCCCGGCGGCGAAATCGCGGCGCTCGATGCGCCCGAAGCGGTGCGCCGCGCCCGCACCCAGGCCTGGCTCGATGCGCATGCCTACTGGTTTCCGCAACGCATCGCGGCATCGATCGACAAGGTCGACTCACGGCAGGACCACGGGAAAAGGTATGCCGTCGTGACGGCCACGCCGAAAGACGGCGACCCGGTCGTGTTGTGGTTCGCCGGCGACAGCGGCCTGCTGGCGCGCGTCGAACAGCGCCAGGCGCAGGACACGGCAACGACCACGTTCGACGATTACCGCGAGGTCGCCGGCCTGCGCCTGCCGTTCCACGTCGTGACCGACCTGACCGATGCGGCCGGGCGCACCGATCCGCGTCGCCGCACCGAGGTGCGCTTCGCGCGGATTGCCACGAACGTGCCGGTGACCGCCGCCGACTTCGCCATGCCGGCGATGGCGGCAACGGCGCGCATCGACGATCCGTCCGGGGTCGCCGGCATCGCGTTCCAGCTGGTCAACAATCACATCTACGTCGACGGCCGCATCAATGGCGCGCCGGCGCGGCTGGTCGTCGACACCGGCGGCTTCAACATGCTCACGCCAGCCGGCGCGCACAAGTTCGGCATCGCCGGCGAAGGCAAGCTGTCGGCGGCCGGCACCGGCGAAGACCGGACCGACCTGGAAATCGGCCATGCGAAATCGGTGTCGGTCGGGGCCGTGACGCTCGACGCGCCGGTGTTCTACATCGCCGACCTGGGGCGTCTGTCGGCGGTCGAAGGCGTGGAGTTCGACGGCCTGGTCGGCTACGAGGTATTCCGCCGTTTCGCCGTGCAGATCGATTATGCCAATGGGCAAATGACGATCGCCGAGCCGGCGCATTTTGTCGCGCCGGCCGGCGCAACGCAGCTGCCGTTCGAGCTCGACGACCACCAGCCGATCATCACCGCGACGCTGGATGGCCGGCCGATCCGCATCAGCATCGACACCGGCTCGCGCTCGTCGCTGACGCTGCATTCGCCGTTCGTCAAGAAGAACGCGCTGCTGGCGTTCTATGGTGCGAACGTCGAAAGCGTTACCGGGTGGGGCGTCGGCGGCGCGCAGCGCGGCTATCCGGCGCGGCTTGGATCGCTGCAGCTCGGCGACCTGCGCGTCGACGGCATTGCAGCGGACCTGTTCGCCGGCGACAAGGGTTCATTCGCCAACCCGGATATCGGCGGCAACATGGGCGGCGGCGTGCTGCGCCGCTTCACGGTCGCGTTCGACTACGCGAACCGGCGCATGTACCTCGAGCCGAATGCGCACTTCGGCGAGTTCGACCATTTCGACCGCAGCGGCCTGTGGCTGCTCGGCGATGGCGACGCGCTGAAGGTCGCCGACGTCGCGGGCGGCAGCGCGGGCGAGCTGGCCGGGCTGCGCGCCGGCGACCGCATCACGGCGATCGACGGCGAAGCGGTGCCGAAACGGACGCTGCCGCAATGGCGCCAGCTGCTGGCCGAAGCGCCGGCCGGGACTGTCTTCGCGGTGCAATTCGCACGCGATGGCGCGCAAAAGAACGTGCAGATCACGCTCGCCGACCGCATTCCGGAGAAACTGAAGTAGCGACCTTACTCGACCCGGCAGAACGCGGCCTTCAGATAGCGCGATTCCGGCACGTGCGCCTGCCACGGATGATCGGGGCCCGCGCCGGACACCTTGATCACCTGCAGCGTGCGGTTCGCATAGAACGCCGCGCGCCGCAGCATGTCGAGGAACTGCTCCTCGCTGACCAGGCCCGTGCACGAGCAGCTCAGCAAGATGCCGCCCGGCTTGACTGCGCCGAGCGCGAGCTTGTTCATGTCGAGGTACTTCTTCAGCGCCGGGATGACCTGCTCGCGATCGCGCGTCATCTTGGCCGGGTCGAGCACGACGACGTCGTACTGCTCGCGCTGGTTGACGGCAAGTTCGCGCAGCCAGGCGAACACGTCGGCCTGGACGAAGCGCAGGCGCGTCTTGTTCAGGCGCGCATTCTGCTCGGCGATGCCGAGGATCTCCTCGTCGAGGTCGATGCCGGTCACCTCGCGCGCGCCGCCGAGCACCTTCGCGCAGATGCCGAAGCCGCCCGAGTTGCAGCACAGGTCGAGCACGCGCGCGTCGGCGCAGAATGCGGCCAGCTCGCGGCGGTTGTCGCGCTGGTCGGCGAAGAACCCGGTCTTGTGCTTGCTGCCGGGCGCGGCATGGAACTTCACGCCGTGCTCGTGGATCACGGTCGGCGCCGGCGTCGCCGGATGCGCGAAGTCGAAACTTTCCTGCTTCTGCACGTGGTCCTCGGCGAACGCGTAGATGCTCGCGTCGGGAAAATGTTCGAGCAGGCAGCGTTTGATCAGGTCGCGCTGCCTGAACATGCCGGCGGAGAAGAATTCGATCACGACGGTGTCGGCAAAGCGGTCGACAACGAGCCCTGACAAGCCGTCGCCTTCCGAGTGGATCACGCGGTAGGCATCGGTCACTGCGTCCAGCTTGAGCACCTCGCGCCGCAACTGCACCGCGCGCGCGATCTTGCGCGCGAAGAATGCCTCGTCGACGGCTTCGTCGGGATCGGCCGTCAGCACGCGCAATGCGATGCGCGAATGGCCGTTGTAGAAGCCGCGCCCGGCGAATGTGCCGTCGCGATCGATGATGTCGACGATGCTGCCGGGCTTCGGCCGCGGATCGGGCTTGTCGACCATCTTGCCGAAGATCCACGGATGGTTCGAGCGCCGCTCGATCTTGAGCCGCACCACCGGATTCTCGCTCGTATTTCGCTCTTTCATGGCGCCATGATAAAGCAGCAGAGCCTGAACCACGGAGAACACGGAGAACGCGGAGAAAAGATATTCATCAGCAACGGCTTTCCAGGCTCATCGAGGCGCGCCAGGGATTGTTGCCTGGGGTCTTCCGAAGGCCCTCGCGCGTCTTTCCTTCGAACCCTTCTCTTCTCCGTGTTCTCCGTGGTCCAGGCTTTTCCTGCGTGGCTGTGCCCTTGCCCGGGTCAGTTTGGCCCCCAACTAAAACCCGATGGACATCGCCCCGCCAACCCTGGAACCCAGCGCCGCGACGGTGCAGCGCGACCGCACGCGTTTGCGCTATGCGCTGTTCGGGGCGCTGGGGCTGGTGGCCGGCATCTGGCTGGCGTGGCTCGGCGCGTGGCTGCTCGGCTGGAACATCGACGACCTCGGCATCCGGCCGCGCGACGTGCATGGCCTGGTCGGCATCCTGACAGCGCCGTTCGCGCATGCCTCGTTCGAGCACCTGATGTCGAACACGCTGCCGCTCGGCTTGCTGTCGGCGCTGATGCTGTACGCGTATCCGCTCGCGACACGCTACGCGCTGCCACTGATCTGGCTCGCGTCGGGACTCGGTGTGTGGCTGTGGGCGCGGCCGTCGGTGCACGTGGGCATCAGCGGCATCTCGCACGGACTGATGTTCTTCCTGTTCCTGATGGGCCTGCTGCGCCGCGACCGGCTCGGCGTCACGCTCGCGCTGCTGGTGTTCTTCCTCTACGGCGGCATGCTGATGACCATACTGCCGCGCGAGGTCGAGGTGTCGTTCGAATACCACCTTGCCGGTGCCGTGGCCGGCGTGGTCAGCGCCGTGCTGCTGTTCCGCCTCGATCCGCAGGCGCCGCGCAAGCGTTACAGCTGGGAAGACGAAGAGGAAGCGCTCGCCGCCGCCGACGAACTCGAGCCGCCGTCGCCGTCCGACGTGCCGGTGCTGTGGCTGGGGCCGCGCCTTCGCGCCAGGGGCGGCGACAACGTGGTCGCGTTTCCGGAGCGCGGCCCCGACCGGCCGACCCTTCACTGAACACCGGCTTGCGTCCGCCAGTGCTAAAATTCCGCTCCTCACGGAAATCGCCATAGCCGCCATGAGCGCACAACCGCGCCGCGTCGAACATCAGCAGACCGACAAGGGCAGCGTGCCGGTATACACCACGGCCGTCGTCGAGCAGCCGTGGTCGAGCTATACGGCGGAAGACCACGCCACCTGGGCGACGCTGTTCAAGCGCCAGCAGCAGATCCTCGTCGCTCGCGCCTGTCGTGAGTTCAGCGAAAACCAGCAGCGCTTCGGCATGACGCCGGACGCGATTCCGAAATTCGACGAACTGAACGGCGTGCTGAAGAAGGCGACCGGCTGGACCCTGATCGGTGTCGAAGGCCTGCTGCCCGAGCTGACCTTTTTCGACCACCTGGCCAACCGGCGCTTTCCGGTGACCTGGTGGATCCGCAAGCCGTCGCAGATCGACTACATCGCCGAGCCGGACCTGTTCCACGACCTGTTCGGTCACGTGCCGCTGCTGCTCAATCCGGTATTCGCCGATTACATGCAGGCCTATGGCGCCGGCGGGGTCAAGGCGCACGGCCTCGGCGCCGATGCGCTGGTGCACCTGACGCGCCTGTACTGGTATACGGTCGAGTTCGGCCTGATCCGCGAAAAAAATGCAGGTGGAAACGAAGGCCTGCGCATCTACGGTTCCGGCATCGTGTCATCGAAGGGCGAATCGATCCATTGCCTCGAGTCGGCGGCGCCGAACCGCATCGGCTTCGACATGCGCCGCATCATGCGCACGCGCTACCGCATCGATACTTATCAGAAGACCTATTTCGTGATCGACAGCTTCCAGCAGCTGATGGACGCTACCGACCCGGACTTCACGCCGATCTATGCCGACCTGCGCGCGCAGGATTCGATCCCGGCCGGTACCGTGCTGCAAAGTGACAAGGTATACAACTGCGGTACCGGCGAAGGCTGGGCGCAGGACGGCGATGTGTAGGCCGGGCCCCGGCCCGGTGTTGTTTTCCGGTCGCCAACGACGGCGCAGGACCGATGCGCAGGCCTGCTAGGACTTCTCGGCCTTCGTCTTCTGCTCGTCGATGAATCGCCGGATGTGTTCCTCGAGCACCGGCAGCGGCACCGAGCCGATATCGAGCAGCGCATCGTGGAACTTGCGGATGTCGAACTTCGGGCCCAGTTCCTTTTCCGCCAACGCGCGCAGTTCGACGATCTTGATCTCGCCGAGCTTGTACGACAGCGCCTGGCCCGGCCACGAGATGTAGCGATCGACTTCGGTTTCGACTTCGTGCTGGCTCAGCGCGGTATGGCTGGCGAGATAGTCGATCGCCTGCTGCCGGGTCCAGCCCTTGTGATGCACGCCGGTGTCGATGACCAGGCGCGCGGCGCGCCACATCTCGTAGGTCAGGCGGCCGAAATCGTCGTACGGCGTCTGATAGATGCCCATTTCCTTGCCCAGCTTCTCGCAGTACAGCGCCCAGCCTTCGCCGTACGCGGAAATGTATTCGTGGCGGAAATCCGGAACCGCCTTCTGTTCCTCGACCAGCGAGCCCTGGAACGAATGCCCCGGCGCCGATTCGTGCAGCGTCAGCGCGGTGAGGTTGTACAGCGAGCGTGACGGCAGGTCGTAGGTATTGAGCCAGTACGTGTGCGGGCCGCCGCGGCCGGCAGTCCAGAACGGCGCGATCGCCGCCGGCACCGGCTCGATGCCGAAGCGGCCGCGCGGCAACTGACCGAAGTACTGCGCGAGCTTGCCGTCGACGCGCTTGGCGATCCACGCCGCGCGCATCAGCAACTCTTCCGGTGTCTTCGCCGCGAACTGCGGATCGCTGCGCAGGAATTTCAGGAATGCCGGGAAGTCGCCGGTGAAGCCGGTCGCCTTCATCGTTGCCTGCATCTGCTCGTCGATGCGCGCGACTTCCTTCAGGCCGATCGCATGGATCGCTTCGGGATCCAGGTCGAGCGTGACATAGGTGCGGATCTGCTGGCGATAGAACGCCTTGCCGTCCGGCAGCGCTTCGGCGGCCAGTGTCGAGCGTGCATGCGGCATGTAGTCGTCGCGGAAGAACTTGAGCAGCCTGGCATAGGCCGGCAGCACGTTTTCGCCGATCGCCTTCGCGCACTCGGCGCGCAGCGCTGCCTGTTCGTTTTCCGGAATGTTCGCCGGCAGCTGCCTGAACGGTTTGTAGAAAACGCTGTCCTGCGGATCCTTTGCTTCTGCAAAGCTGGCAATCGACACATCGCGGCCGGCCAGTACGGCGCGTGGCACCGAGAAGCCGCGCTTCAGGCCGGCACGCATGTTGACGGTTTGTTCGTCGAAATAGCGCGGCACGTCGCGCAGGCGCGCGATGTAGTTGTGCGCCTCGAGTGCCGACTTGAGCGGCCGGTCGGCCATGAAGCCCAGGTCGGACCAGAACTGCGAGTCGCTGTTGAACGGCATCTCGTACTCGCGAAAGCGCAGTCCGGCGGCGAGGTTCTCGATCTGCGGCCGGTAGACGGCAAGATTGACCTTGTTTTCCGCCGACAAGTCCGCAGCCGGAATCGCGTCGAGCTTGTGCAGCACGTCATCCCAGTATTTCAGGCGCGCGGTCTGTGATTTCGCGTCGACCGCCGGCAGGCGATCGTCGTGTTCGGCGCTCTTGTCCTCGTTGTCGACGCCCGGGAACTGCTGCTTGCGCCAGGTCCATTCCTCGCTGTAGATCGCCTTGAAGCGTTCATCGGCGGGAACCGGTTTGGCCGTGTCGGCATGCGCCGACATCGCCACCGCGCTGAATACGAGCATGCCAAGCCATTGCTTCATCGTCGGTCTTCCCCTGCGCTGTGTCGCGTCATGATCGCATTGTTTCGCACGCGCGGGAGTGCCGATGGATGGGCGGCAGCCAAGGCGACGCTGGCGCGTGGGCAGCGCGGGCTCCGAAGTGTTCGCATGCGAGTTGCCCGCTGATCCACCGCGGTTCAGGATACGCCGCTAAAATGGCAGCCGGCCCAAAATCCCGGGAATTCCATGAACATGCCTTCCATGTACATCCGGCGCGCCTGCCTGGCGTTGCTCGCCCTGCTGCTGCCGGCGACCGTTGCCCTGGCGCAGGACTTCAGCAAGATCCTGGAACATGCCAAGGAACGATTCACCGCCGCGGACACTGATCACGACGGCATGCTGTCGCGCGCCGAGGCGCAGAAAGGCATGCCGTTCGTCGCCAAGAATTTCGACCGGATCGATACGGCCAAGACCGGCCGGATCTCGCTGGCGGACATCACCCGGTATGTCGAGGAGCGCCGCGTCAAGCTCAACGCCGCAGCGAAGCCTGAGCCGAAGACCGAACCGAAAACCGACAAGTGACGCCGGCATCCGGCGCCGCGTTGGTCTTCAGGAGTCTTCGAGTCCGTCGGTGTCACCGCCGACCGAGCGCAGGTAGGCGACCAGGCCGCGCTCGGCCGTCTCGATGAAGGTCTCGCCGGTCGCATCGAAGGCGGTGATGCGATCCGGGCGGAAGTTGCGGAAGTCGTTGCGGAAGCGGCACCAGGCGCCGAGCGTCCAGGCGCCGCCCCAGAAAGCCAGGCACAGCGGCTCGACGTCCCGCGCCGTCGCATGGCCGCTCTCGTCGCGATAGTCCAGGTGCAGCACGTGGTGCGCTGCGATCGCCGCGTGCAGGCGGTCGATCACGCCGCTCGCCTCGATGCGGTCGCGCCGCGGCGGCGCAAAAATGCGCGAGCGCCGGGTGCGCGAGCGCAGCTCCGGCGGCAACACCGCTTCGATCTTCAGCAACGCCGCCTGTGCGGACTGCGTGAGCCGCTCACCGCCGAACGCTCGTACGAAGCGCGTGCCGACCACGAGGGCTTCGAGTTCGTCGGCATTGAACATCAGCGGCGGTATGTCCGCGCCCTTGCGCAGCAGGTAACCGACGCCGGCCTCGCCTTCGATCGGCACGCCGGACACCTGCAGGTCGGCGACATCGCGATAGACCGTGCGCAGCGAGACGGCCAGTGTCTCGGCCAGGCGACGCGCCGGCAACGCCGTGCGGCGCCCGCGCAGGGCGTGGATGATGAGGAACAGGCGGTCGGCGCGGCGCATTGCCCCGCTTTTATCATACAAATCCGTCGCGCGTAGCGCGACGCATTCTCCCCCTCTCCCCTCGAGGAAGAGGGCAAGGGGTGAGGGGGAATGTCCGCAAACGGCGCGTCAAACATTGTCACGACCCGGCGCGACGCATTCTCACGAATCACCGCAGCAGCGAGCGAGCCGTCGGTTCGAGCCGCAGCACCCGTGGCTGGCCTTTCAGGCGCGAGGCCAGCTCCGCGGCCACGGCCTTTTGCCACGCGGCAGACCCGGTCGCCCGGCTCAGGGCCGCGTCGGCTTGCGCGCGATCGGCAAAGCGCGCGATCCACATGAAAACGTGCTCGCCCCCGCGTGCCGGCAGGCGCGGAAAGGTGTTCGGCGTGTGCGTTGCTCGGCACCTTCGCCACGGTGGCCGCAGGCCTGTCTGCCAGCGTTGCGGAAGCGTCGCATGTTGCACACGATGGCGACACAGCGCGCTGCTGCCGTGTGGTCGACCTGCGCCCGTACGCACTGCATGCGCAGCGCGCGGACATATTTGCCACGTTGTTCGAGCGTGAGTTCATCCAAGCGCAGGAAGCGGCCGGCATCACGGTCATCGGCCAGTTTCGCAATCCGGATGATCCGGACCGATTCGTCTGGTTGCGCGGTTTTCGTGACATGGCATCGCGCGCCACCGCTCTGCAGGCGTTCTACGACAGCGCGCTGTGGAAGCCGCCGCGCGACGAGGCAAACGCCAATTCACCGACACCGACAACGTGCTGCTGCCCCAGCCGCGCGAACGACGCGGGAGAATTCTCATGACACGTCTCCGCTGGCCGTCCGGTATGCGGCAAGCCGTGTCATGCGCATGCGCCAGTTGGTCTCCCAGGTCTTGCCGCCGTCGGCCGAGAAGGCCTGCTCCCAGTGCGCGCGATTCGCCTCGATGCCCGACCAGATGAAGCGCACGCGTACCGCGATGCCGTCGTGCGTATCGTCGCCTTCGAAACGGCCGATGCCGTCGGCGAACGCGCCCGTGACCGGTGCCTCGAGTCCGCCCCTGCGGTTGCTGGCCCACCAGATGCTCCACTGCCCCGTGGCGCGGTCGAACAGGCGCAAGCTCATGCCGAGGAACACCCCGGGGCCGAATTCGTCGGTGACGAATTCGTCGATGTTGCCGAGGCCGCCGAGAATCGGCCGGCATTCCTGGATCGCATCGAAGTGCTGCCAGTCGGCCGAGCCGACCAGCCGCTCGCGCAAGCGCTCGTTGTGAACGCGCCAGCGGCCGAAGTAGAAGTCGAAGTCACGGGCGCCATCGGGTTGGTGCGTCGAGGCACTGCGCCGGTCGTCGGCAAGCTGGTTGCGAAACAGCGCGGTGCTGGCCGCAGCGGCCACCTGCGTGCGTGCCAGCGCGGCAATGACATCCGCGCCGCCGTGCGGAAACGCTTTCCGAACGGCGCTCATGCCGGCGACCACAGGCCGACGCGATTGCCTTCGCAGTCGCGCAGCTGGGCGAAGTAGCCCATTCCGGGCGGCAACGCCGTGCGTTCCACCAGCGTATCGCCGCCGATGGCCTGGGCGCGCTCGAGCACGGGACGCAGATCATCGACACTGAGATAGACGATGCTGCCCTGCACCGATGGCCGGCAGTCGTCCATGCGGATCAAGGCGCCGGTGGCGTTCGGCTTGTTGCCACGCGGGAACACCGCGATGTCGGTGCCGGCAAAGTTCTCGCGCTTGAGCGGCTGCGCCAGGATCGCCTCGTAAAAGTGCTGGGCGCGATCCAGGTCGTCGGCCGGGATCTCGAACCAGGCAGGAACGTTGGGATTCAGCATGACGTCTCTCCATTGGCAGGCTTGTGCCGGATGGCACGGGCACAGCATGCGCGGGCGCTGCTGCCAGCCTGCTGTCAGCAGTGCGCGGCGGCTGCGCGGCTGCGCCAAAAGGCAATATCATTCGCGCCGGCAATCCGGATTGCGGACCAATGGGCGACAACGGCAGCGGCGACTTCATCGAGGTTTACGACGACGCGATCGACAACGCAAGCTGCGCCGCGCTGATCCGCCAGTTCGACGCCAGCGGTGCCGCCGTCCGCGGCCGCGCCGGTTCCGGCGTCAATACCGCGGTGAAGAACAGCTGGGACATCACCATCAGCGGCAAGCCCGAGTGGGCCGATGCGGAGCGCCGCCTGAACCTGGCCATGCTCGAAGGCCTCAAGCGCTACCTGCGCACGTATCCTTACACGATCCTCGGCCCGCTCTGGCTGAAGATGAAGGATGACGCGACCGGCGAGCTCAAGCTGCTGAGCCCGGAGAGTCTCGTCGCGCTGCCGGACCAGCGCCTCGGCGCCCTGGCCGTGCATGCGTTCCGCCCCGGCAACATCAATATCCAGAAATACATCGCCGACGAGGGCGGCTATCCGCGCTGGCATTGCGAATTGCATCCGCAGGCGAACGACCCGACCGGCGAGAAGCTGCATCGCACGCTGCTGTGGACGGTCTATCTCAACGACGGTTTCGCCGAAGGCGAGACCGAATTCCTGCATCAACGGCGCAAGATCGCCCCGCGTACCGGATCACTGCTGATCGCGCCGGCCGCGTTCACGCACACGCATCGCGGCAACATGCCCAGGGGCGGCGACAAGTACATCGCGACGTCGTGGATCCTGTTCCAGCGCAGCGACGCGCTGTATCGCGGCGCCGAGGTCAATCCGGGCTGAACAGTTCGCCCTGCGGCGACGGCGCGCGCGGCGGCCGGAACTGCGAACAATCCAGCGCCAGGTCCCGATTGCGGGCCACGCCGAAGCGGCGTGTCGCCAGCGTGAAGCGCTGCCGGATCAACTCGGCAAACTCGCCTTCGCCGCGCATGCGCTTGCCAAAGCGCGGATCGTTGTCGCGGCCGCCGCGCATCTGGCGCACGAGGCTCAGCACGTGTTCGGCGCGCTCGGGAAAGTGCAGTTCGAGCCATTCGCGCACCAGGTCCTTCAATTCGTACGGCAGGCGCAGCACCGTGTAGCCGGCCATGCGCGCGCCGGCCGCCTGCGCCTGTTCGACAATCTGCTCGATCCAGCGGTCGGTCAGCATCGGGATGATCGGCGCAACCAGCACGCCGCATGGAATGCCGGCCTGGTTCAGCGCGCGCAGCGCTTCGATGCGCCGGTGCGGCGCGCTCGCGCGCGGCTCGAGTTTCGCGGAAAGGCGGTTGTCGAGCGACGTGACCGACACGAACGCATAGACCAGATTCTGCCGTGCCAGCGGCGCAAGCAGGTCGATATCGCGTTCGACCAGCGCATTCTTGGTCACGATCGTCAACGGATGGCGATGCTCGGCGAGGACCTCGATCACCTGGCGCGTGATGCGGTAGCGGCGCTCGATCGGCTGGTACGGGTCGGTGTTCGCGCCCAGGTTGATCGGGCTGACCCGATAACCCGGCTTGGCGAGTTCCGCGCGCAGCAGTTCGGCGGCGTTGGTCTTGGCAAACAGCCGGGTTTCAAAGTCGATGCCGGCCGAAAGATTCAAATAACCGTGCGAGGGCCGCGCGTAGCAATAAATGCAGCCGTGCTCGCAACCGCGGTACGGATTGATGCTCTGCTCGAATGGGATGTCGGGCGAATCGTTGCGGCTGATGATCGAGCGGGCGCGTTCTTCGGTGACCGTGGTCGCCGGCCGGGCGGGCTCGTCCGGGTCGCGCTCCCAGCCATCGTCGATGCGGACCTGCGTGCGCGTCTCGAAGCGGCCTTCCGGATTTGACGCCGCGCCGCGTCCTTTCATCTTCTGCGGCCGGTCCAGACTGTCGATGGAAGCGGGAATGTTCTTCATGGCGGAAACCGTCGGCGCCATTATGCGCCTGCGAATCTCAGCAGGCGCGACCGCAACACCATCCTCTCCCAACCCTCCCTTGACGGGAGGGCCGGTCCGGGTTCTCAATGCGCGGCGTAAACCTTCATGACGTCCGCGCGCAGAGCCGCCTGGCTCGAGCCGCGGCTGTAGAACATGTGCCCGCCCGGATACTCCTTGACCTGCACGCGGTTCGGATCGCCCATGACCGGCATCTGGTCGACGATCAGCTTGGACGCCATGAACGGGCACGACAGGTCGTCCCAGCCGTGCACGATCAGCACCTGCATCTTCGGATCGATCGCGATCGACTGGCGCAGCTCGGTCACCGAGCCCTTGTTCATCTCGTCCTTGTCGCCCCACAGCCGGTTCACCTCGTAGCTGAGCGCGTTGTAGCGGCCGTCGTACTTCCAGCCGACGGTGCGCGTGATGAAGTCGACGATCGCGGTCGTCGTCGGCGCGATGATCGAGTCGAGCAGCGGGTCGTTGGTGCGCTGCTGCGGCGCGAACGGGAACGGATCCCATTGCGTGACATTGGAATCGTAACGGCTGCCAAGCTTGCCTTCGGTGCGATAGACCTCGCGCAGATAGGCCTGCGTTTCGAGCCGGCCGCCGGAGCGGCGCACGAAGGTCGGATCCAGTCCGGAAAGCTCGGTCACGCGCTTGACGATGCGGTCGAGCGCCTGCGGATCGGAGCGGCCCTTGAGCAGGTCGACGACGTAGTCGCCGCGCGTGTAGGCGACAACCTCATTCATGGCCGCGTCGGTCAGCTTGCCCTGGCGTTCCAGGTTCGCCGCCGAAATGCTCGGCAGCGTCATCATCCACGGCAGCGGCGACAAGTCGCCTCCGTTGTCGGCGGTCGGCTCGAGGTACGGCGACACCAGCACGATGCCGTTCATCGCAACGCCGAGCCGCGTCTGCAGGAAGTGCGTGATGCGCGGGCCGCGGAAGCCGCCGTAGCTCTCGCCGACCAGGTACTTGCGTGAATTGAGGCGGCCGTTCTTGACCAGCCAGTCGTACACGATGCGCGACAGGTACTCGATATCGGCGCCGGTGGCATAGAACTTCTTCTTCGCCTCGTCTTCGCCGACGCGCGCGCGCGAGAAGCCGGTGCCGACCGGATCGATGAAGACCATGTCGGTGAAGTCGAGCCAGGTGCCGGGATTGTCGAGCAGCGTGGCCGGATCGGACGGGCTGTTGCCTTCGGCACCGAACTGCACGCGCTTGGGACCGATCGCGCCGAGATTGAGGTACACCGACGAAGCGCCCGGGCCGCCGTTCAACGCGAACGTGACCGGCCGGTTCGCGCCCGGCATCGTGTAGGCGATGAACATCACGTCGGCGATCGTCTTGCCCTTTTCGTCAAGCACCGGCAGCGAACCGACGGTCGCTTCGTAGCCGAGCGACTTGCCGTCGACCTGCGCGCTCAGGTGCACGCTCCTGTCGGGCGGGAATGGCGGGGGTTTCAACTCGTCCGCCTTGCCGGCTTCGTCCTTCGACGCGGGTTTGGCGGTTTCGTCTGCAGCAAACACCGACGCGGGGACTATGGCGCACGCGAACAGGATGGCAAGCACGCTGGAAGCAAGACGCAGGGACATCGGCATACACCTCGAACGGACAATCCAGTTGATCAGCATACCGCGCAGCGCAGTGGCGTTTATGTGCCGAAAGACCCGCGCGCCACGGCGGCTAGCCGTCGCGGCGATCGCTGCTCGCGGTTCCGTGCGTCCGGCGCCACAGCCGTCGCGCGAAACGCAGCAGTTTCGGCAGCAACCACGCGACCAGGCCGAGAAACGCGGCCAGCAGCAGCAGAAAGGTCAGCGGGTGATGAAATACCAGCCACAAGCCGCCGAGCAGCAGGCCGTCCTCGCCGAAGCTCGCGGTCCAGTTGCTGAGCGGTTCGGGCGACGTGTTGATCGCGGCACGCGCGCCGGCCTTCGCCAGGTGTGTTCCGCTGGTGATCGCCCCGCCGAGGATCGCGGCAGCCAGCTGCACGGCCGGCGTGGCATCGCCCATGGCCCCCCATGCGAGCAACGCGCCGGCCGGAATGCGGATGAACGTGTGGAAGGTGTCCCAGGCGGTGTCGAAGCCCGGCACCTTGTCGACCAGGAATTCGGCCACGAGCATCGTCCCCGTAGCGATCAGTACGAAGCTGTGCTCGAGCACCACCAGGTGCTCGGGCAGTTCAACGTAGCCGAAACGACCGAGCAGGCCGACGATGAAGATTGCGGCGTACAGGCGGATGCCGCTGGCCCAGGCCAATCCGCCCGCCAGTGCCAGTTGTTGCAGCATGTCCACGTGCGTTCTCCAGCCACCGGCCACGGCGCCATATTACCGGCCGTCGTCCGTGGCGGCGCAGTGATTTGTGCGCGACCGCGTTGAGCAGGCTGCGCCGATATGGCAGCATCACGACCTCTGCCGAGGACTGCCATGCACTGGATCCTGTTGCTGATTTCCGCAGCCGCGTTCGGGGCAGCTTTTTTTGCGCCGTCGCAGGGAATCATCGTCGTCGGCCTGCTGATCGGATTCGTCTGCCTTTTCGCCGGCTTCTTCCGGATGATCGCCGAGCGCATTGCCGAGCGTTCGCGGCCGGATGCGACCCTGCTGACCGACGCCGACGTCAATGCCCTGCTCAAGAGCGTGCGCGCCGCGCGCGCTGCGCGGGAAGCGGCGAAAAAACCCTAGCGCACTGCGGGCCCGGGCCTGATCGCAGAAAAAAGGCCGGCGACTTTCGCCGCCGGCCATCCAGAGCCAGAAGCAATCCGCGCTATTTGGTGATATCGACGTCCTTGGTTTCAGGCAGGAACAACGTGCCGATCACCAGCGTCATCACCGAGATGATCACCGTGTACCAGAGCCCGTAGTAGATGTCGCCGCTGAAGGCGACCAGCGCAAACGATATCGACGGCAGGAACCCGCCAAACCAGCCGTTGCCGATGTGATACGGCAGACTCAGCGACGAGTAGCGGATGCGCGTCGGGAACAGCTCCACCAGCCACGCCGCGATCGGCCCGTACACCATCGTCACATAGATCACCAGAATCGTCAGCAGCAACAGCAGCATCGGGAAGTTCACCGCGGCCGCGTCCGCCTTGGCCGGGTAGCCTGCCGCCTTCACCGCGTCGCTCAATTGCTTGTTGAAGTCGGCGGCCTTCGTCTTGAACGTATCCGCGTCGAGGCTGCTTCCCTCGAACGAGGCGATCGTGTTGCTGCCGACCTGCACCGATGCCACGGTTCCGGCCGGCGCTTCCTTGTTGGTGTAGGGCACTCCGGCCTTGGTCAATGCGCTCTTGACGATGTCGCATGAATCCTTGAACACGCGTTTGCCGACCGGGTCGAACTGGAAACTGCAGGTGTTCGGATCGGCGGTGACGACGACCGGACTGGACTGGGTCGCGGCCTCGATTGCCGGATTGCCGTAGTGGGTAAGCGCCTTGAAGATCGGAAAGTAAGTCAGGGCTGCAAGAAGGCAACCGGCCATGACGATCGGCTTGCGACCGATCTTGTCGGACAGCGCACCGAAGATCACGAAGAACGGCGTGCCGAGCATCAGCGCCAGCGCAATCAGGTAGGTGACGGTCAGGCTGTCGATCTTCAGCGTCGTGCCGAGGAAGAACAGCGAATAGAACTGCCCGCCATACCAGACGACCGCTTCGCCGGCAGTTGCACCGAACAGCGCGAGCAGGACGATCTTGAGATTGGGCCAGCGCATGAAGGATTCGGTCAACGGCGCCTTGGACCCGCGTCCTTCCGCCTTCATCTGCTGGAACATCGGCGATTCCTGCAGTTGCAGGCGGATATAGACCGAAATCAGCAGCAGGAAGAACGACAGCCAGAACGGCACCCGCCAGCCCCATGCCGCGAATCCCTCGGCACCGATCCACTGCTTGCAGAACAGGATGACGATCAGCGAGATGAACAGGCCGAAGGTCGCCGTGATCTGGATGAAGCTCGTATAGAAGCCGCGCTTGTCCGGCGGTGCGTGCTCGGCGACGTAGGTGGCGGCGCCCCCGTATTCGCCACCGAGCGCCAGGCCCTGCAGCAGCCGCAGGATGATCAGAATCACCGGAGCCGCCATGCCAATCGTGGCGTAGGTCGGAATCAGGCCGACCAGGAACGTCGACGAGCCCATGATGATGATCGTGATGAGGAAGGTGTACTTGCGTCCGATCAGGTCGCCGAGGCGCCCGAACAGCAGGGCACCGAACGGTCGCACGAAGAATCCGGCGGCAAAGGCGAGCAGCGCCATGATCAGGCCGCTGGTCGGGTTGAGCGCCGAGAAGAAGTTGGAGGCAATGTTGGCCGCCAGCGAACCGTACAGATAAAAGTCGTACCACTCGAACATCGTACCGATGCTCGAAGCCGCGATGACTCGCACATGCCCTTTGGTGAGCCCCCCGCTCCCGCCCTGCATTGCCACTGTCGCCATGATGTTCCCCTCAGAGAAAATTAATCCAGGTCGTAACCGCGCCGGCAGCCTCCCCGCCAAGCTGGCCGGCAGTACTTGCTGCGCCACGCACGCGTGCGTCGGCGGTCGAACTGCCAGCAACAATTCCGCGCACATCGTCGATGTCCGCGGACAGCAACCTGCCACGCAAGATCGCACACTGGCGTGACAGCCTGCGCTGCGGCCGTCGATGCGGCCATACGTCTTTGGTCGAAGCCTTGCCAAAGCTCGACTAAAGTCGTATTTGATGCAGTGCGCCAACCGCTACTGTGATCGTTCGCGGTCCTGGGGGTCGCGAACCAAGGAGGCTTTGATGTCCAAGCTGCATCCCGTGTCCGCCGAATTTGCCGCGCGATCGCGCATCCGGGCGGAAGACTATGAGAGGCTCTACGCCGAGTCGGTGCACGACCCGGAAGGATTCTGGGGACGCATCGGCAAGCGCCTGGACTGGATCAAGCCCTATTCGAAGGTCAAGAACGTCTCCTTCGCCGCAGGCGATCTGCACATCCGCTGGTACGAGGATGGCCGGCTGAACCTGTCGGCCAACTGCCTCGATCGCCATCTGGGCACACGCGGCGACAAGACGGCGATTCTGTGGGAAGGCGACGATCCGGCCGAGTCGCGTGCGATCAGCTATCGCGAATTGCACGAGCAGGTCTGCCGTGCGGCGAACCTGCTGAAGAATCTGGGTGTGCGCAAGGGCGATCGCGTGACGATTTACCTGCCGATGATTCCCGAGGCGGCCGTGGCGATGCTCGCCTGCGCACGCATCGGCGCGGTCCACTCGGTCGTCTTCGGCGGGTTTTCGCCGGACTCGCTCGCCGGTCGCATCGCCGACTGCGCCTCGAAGCTCGTGATCACGGCGGATGAAGGCTTGCGTGGCGGCAAGAAGGTCGCTCTCAAGGTCAACGTCGACGAAGCGCTGACCAGGCCGGACACGACCAGTGTCGAGACCGTGCTCGTCGTCAAGCGCACCGGTTCGCCGGTCAACATGCAGGCGCCGCGCGACCGCTGGTGGGATGCGCTGATGGCGTCGCAGAGTGCCGAGTGCCCGCCGGAGGCGGTCGACGCCGAAGATCCACTTTTCATTTTGTATACTTCGGGCTCGACCGGCAAGCCCAAGGGCGTGCTGCACACGACCGGCGGCTACGGCGTGTTCACCAGCTTCACGCACGAGTGTGTGTTCGACCTGCGCGAGGACGACATCTACTGGTGCACGGCCGACGTGGGCTGGGTCACCGGACATAGTTACATCGTCTACGGTCCGCTCGCCAATGGCGCCACCTCGCTGATGTTCGAGGGCGTGCCGAACTATCCAGATTCGGGGCGCTTCTGGCAGGTGATCGACAAGCATCATGTGACGCTGTTCTACACCGCGCCGACCGCGATCCGCGCCTTGATGCGCGACGGTGAAGGACCGGTGAAAAAGTGGAAACGTTCCAGCCTGCGCCTGCTCGGCAGCGTCGGCGAGCCGATCAATCCCGAGGCGTGGGAATGGTATTGGCGCGTGGTCGGCGACGGGCGTTGCCCGATCGTCGACACCTGGTGGCAGACCGAGACCGGCGGCATCCTGATCACGCCGCTGCCCGGCGCGATCGACCAGAAGCCCGGTTCGGCAACAAAACCGTTCTTCGGCGTCAAGCCGGCGATCGTCGATGCCGCCGGCACCGTGCTCGAGGGCGAAGCCGAAGGCAACCTGGTGCTGACCGATGCGTGGCCCGGCATGATGCGCACGGTATACGGTGACCATCAGCGCTTCATCGACACCTATTTCAAGACGTATCCGGGAACCTACTTCACCGGCGATGGTGCCCGGCGCGATGCCGATGGTTATTACTGGATCACCGGGCGCGTCGACGACGTGATCAATGTTTCCGGCCACCGGCTCGGCACGGCCGAAGTGGAAAGCGCGCTGGTGGCGCATCCGAAGGTCGCCGAAGCCGCCGTGGTCGGCTGCCCGCATGACATCAAGGGCCAGGGCATCTATGCCTACGTGACGCTCAAGTCCGGCGAGCAGCCGGGCGATGGGTTGCGCAAGGAACTGATCGCCTGGGTGCGCAAGGAGATCGGACCGATTGCAACGCCCGATTACCTGCAGTGGGCGCCGGGCCTGCCGAAGACGCGCTCCGGCAAGATCATGCGCCGCATCCTGCGCAAGATCGCCGAGAACCAGCCCGACCAGCTTGGCGACATCTCGACACTGGCCGATCCGTCGGTGGTGCAGAACCTGGTCGGCGAGCGGCTCGTGCAGTGAAAGGAGCGACGGGCGAGGGACGAGGAGCGGGCGACGCATTTCGGCGCTTACGGCCCACCGCATTTCCACTCACTCGAGATCCGCCACGACTATCCCGCGGCACCCGTCCCTCGCCCGTCGCCCCTTCGTCATGCGCGAAATCCTGATCGCCGACGACCATCCGCTGTTCCGCGACGCGCTCAAGCGCGCGTTGACCCAGGCGGTGCCGGAAGCACTGCTGTTCGAGGCCGACAGCGTGCCGGCGCTGCAGGTTCTGGTCGAGGCGCACGCTGACGCCGAACTTCTGCTGCTCGACCTGCATATGCCCGGCGCGAGCGGCTTTTCCACGCTCGCCTACATGCGCGGCCAGCATCCCGGATTGCCGGTGGTCGTGGTGTCCGCGCAGGAGGACCCGGCGGTGATCCGCCGCGCCGTTGCGCACGGTGCATCCGGCTACATCCCGAAATCGGCGTCGGTCGACACGATCGTGACGGCCGTGCGCCGCATCCTCGACGGGGATGTCTGGCTGCCGCCGCACATGACGACGGCCAATGGCATGCTCGGCGCGGATGAAGCCAGTGCGGCGGCGCGCATCGCCGAGTTGACGCCGCAGCAGTTTCGCGTGCTCGGCATGATCGCGGCCGGCCTGCTGAACAAGCAGATCGCATTCGAGTTGAACGTGTCCGAAGCCACGATCAAGGCGCACATGACCGCGATCATGCGCAAACTGCACGTATCCAACCGCACCCAGGTTGCGTTGTACGCGAACCACCTCGCACTCGAGCAGGCGATGCTGCCGCCGTTGGAGTCCTCCGGCTGAGCAAGAGCTCTTCGGACGCGGATTCCGCGGATTTCACCGATCAACGCGGATAGAGCAGGAAACGGAAAAACCGCGGGAACGTGAATCGAGCGAAAGCCAACTCGGCGTCTTTCGCCCTATCCGCGGCATCCGCGTTCCCTGGTTGCATCCGCGAATTCGCGTTCAACCACAAGCCTTCAACTGTCCCAAGCCCTCAAACGACAGCGACCGGCCGCGACTCCGCGGCGCTGCCGCGGCCGAGCTGGGCGATCAACGCGCGCAGCGCGGCCGGCTTGACCGGTTTGCGCAGCAACGCATAGCCGAGGTCGCGCGCGCGCGTCTTCAACTCCGGACTGGCGTCGGCCGTGATCAGCGCGCCGGGCGGCGGCGGTCTGCATATGTCGCGCAGGTGATCCAGGGCCGCCAGGCCATCGATCTCATCGTCGAGATGGAAGTCGGCAAGAATCAGGTCCGGATGGCGCAATGCCGCGGCTTGCGCGGCTTCCTCCACGTTGCGCGCAATGGCGCAACTGACGCCCCAGCGCGTGAGCAGTGCGAGCATGCCGTCGAGAATCGACGGGTCGTTGTCGAGGCACAGCACGTGCAGCGCATGCGGCAAGCCGACCGGAGTCGGGCGGCGCAGCGTGCGCGCATTGGTTGCGCCGGCGGATTCCGCGGCGCGCGGCACGCGGATCGAAAAGCGGCTGCCGCGTCCCGGATGCGAATCGGCGCCGAGTTCGTGATTGAGGATGCGCGCGATGCGGTCACAGATCGCAAGCCCCAGGCCCAGGCCCTTCTCGCCCCACGGCGACGGCTGGTCCAGGCGGCGGAATTCGTCGAAGATCATGCGCATGTTCTCGTGCGCGATGCCGGGGCCGGTGTCCCACACTTCGATGCTGACGTGGCTGCCGCGGCGGCGCACGCCGAGCAGCACGCGTCCGTTGCGCGTATAGCGCAGCGCGTTCGACAGGAAGTTCTGCACGATGCGCCGCAACAGATGCGGATCGCTGCGTACATGCAGGCGTGTCGGCAGCACGTGCAGTTCGAGCCCGCGCGTCTGTGCGAGCACGGAAAACTGGTGGCGCATCGACTCGAACAATTCATTCAGCGCGAAGCTGCCGATCTCCGGTCGGTAGCGGCCGGCGTCGAGACGCGAGGCCTCGAGCAGCGCCTCGAGCAGGTCCTCGGCGGCCTTGAACGACGCATCGATGCGTTCGGCCAGCTGCGCGGAATCGGCATCGAGCTGCGGCTGGTGGCGCAACGCCGAGGTGAACAGGCGCGCGGCGTTGAGCGGCTGCAACAAGTCGTGCGACGCGGCGGCGAGGAAACGCGTCTTGCTGGCGTTCGCCGCTTCGGCCTGGCGCTTGGCCTGCTCCTGCGAAACCAGCGCTTCGCGCAGTTCGCTGGTGCGCTGCGTGACGCGCTGCTCGAGCGTTTCGTTCGCCTCGCGCAGCGCCTGCTCGGCACGCTTGTAGTCGGTGATGTCGCTGAAGGTGGTCAGGTAACCGCCGCCCGGCAGCGGCTCGCCGCGGGTTTCGATGACACGCCCGTCCGGCCGTTCGCGCACGAACACATGCGGCGTGCCGCGGCGCAGGAAGTCCAGGCGCCGGCGGATCTGCTGCTCGACGTCGCCTGGCCCGAGCTGGCCGCGCAGCGCGTTGTGCCTGATCAGGTCGGCGACCGGTCGGCCGACATAGACGAATCCTTCCGGATAGTCGAACAGGTCCGAGTAGCGCCGGTTCCAGGCGACGATGCACAGGTCGCTGTCGACCACGCTGATGCCCTGGGTCATGTTCTGGAACGTCACGCCTATCAGTTCGCGGCTGAAACGCAATTCCTGCGACGTTTCGTCGAGCAAGGTCGCCGCTTCGGACAGATCAAGTCCGGTGCCGCGCAGCGCGCTGGTCAGGATGCGCCGCGCCGACGCCGAGCCGATCGCTCCGGCCATCAGCCGTTCCGTGAACTGCAGCGCCGCGCGATCGGCAACGGCATGTGCCGGCAGAGTCTGGCCGGTGGTCTGCGCGTAGTCCGCAAACGCCCGACGCGCCGCGACATCGCCGACGATACGCTCGGCCAGCGCGAGCAAGTCGGCGATCGGCACGCGGCCGCGCCAGTCGTCGGTGACGATGCCGCGCTCGGCGTCCAGATTCAGGAACGCGGCGGCGCGCAGGCGCTCATCGACCCCTGGCCGGTAGCGCCATGACAACAGCACCAGGCAGCCGACATTGGCGAACAACGACCAGAACGTGCCGTGGCTGATTGCGTCCCAGCCTTCCAGGTGAAACAGCGCATGCGGACGCAGGGCGGAGATGCCGAACGGGCCGCCACGCACCCAGTCCGAAGCCAGCCAGCCGTTTTCCGCCATGCCAGGCAACAGCAGCGTGTAGGTCCACAGCGTGAATCCGCAAATCAGGCCGACGCTGACGCCGAAGCGACTCGCGCCGCGCCAGTACAAGCCGCTGATGATGGCCGGCGCGAACTGTGCGAGAGCGACGAATGCGAGCAGTCCGATCGACGCCAGCTGCACGTTCAGTGCAGTTGCACGGTAGTAGACATAGGCCAGGCCCGCGAGCACGACGATCGCGATGCGACGGACGGTCAGCACGGTTGCCGACAGGTCGCGCTGTTCCAGCCCGAGACGTCGTATGCGCAGCAGCGCCGGCACGACCAGATCGTTGCTGATCATTGTCGACAACGCGACCGATTCGACGATGACCATCCCGGTCGCCGCCGAAAATCCGCCGAGGTACGCGAACAGGGCCAGCAGGTCGTGTCCGCGCGCCAGCGGCAACCACAGCACGTAACCATCCGGGTCGATGCCGCGTGCCGCCGAAACCGGCGCGCCGGCGGCGACGATCGGCAGCACGAACACGCAGATCAGCAGCAGGTAGAGCGGAAACACGCGCCGCGCGCGGGTCACGTCGGCCGGGTTTTCGCACTCGATCACGCCGACCTGGAACTGGCGCGGCAGGCAGAACATCGCGACGAACGCGAGCAGGCACTGCGTGACGAAGCCGGCCGGCAGCCCGCGCGTGGCGAATTCGTTCACCGGCGGCGCGAATGCCGCGCGCAAGCCGCTGACATTCAATGCATAGATGCCGATCACGACGAAGGCGACCAGCTTGACCAGCGATTCGGCGGCGATCGCCAGCATCATGCCGTGATGGTGTTCGGTGGCGTCGATGCGACGCGTGCCGAACAGGATGGCGAACACGGCCAGCAGCAACGCGATATAGAGCGCGCTGTCGTGCAGCAGTGGCGTGTGTTGCGCCGATTCGCCGCTGAGGATGGTGATGCTCATCGCGACCGCCTTGAACTGCAGAGCGAGATAGGGAATCGCCGCGGTCACGGCGATGACCGTCACCAGTGCGGCCAGTCCATGCGACTTGCCGAAGCGCGAGGCGATGAAGTCGGCGATCGAGGTGACGTTGCGTTGCTTGGCGACGACGGTCAGGCGCTGGAACAGGCCGCTGCCGAACACGAACAGCAGGATCGGCCCGAGGTAGATCGGCAGGTATGAAAGACTCGATCCGGCCGAACTGCCGACCGCACCGTAGAACGTCCACGACGAACAGTAGACCGCCAGCGCCAGGCTGTAGACCAGCGGCCGCAGCCATGCGCGGTTCGGATACAGGGGCCGCCGGTCGCCGAAGTACGCCAGACCGAACAGGCCGGCCACGTAACCCACGGAAACCAGCAGCAGCACCCACCCGGCGATCACCTCAGCACCCTCCCGTACCCGGATCGCGGCGCTGGCACGCAGCGCCGGACTTTCGCCCGGCGACATTAGCCACTTGACCGCCGTCGCGCCAGAGCCAAGCATGCGCCATGCGTCTTCTGAGCCCCGCCGACTTTGCTGCCGCACGCTATCCCGAAGCGCTGGTCGGCGACGAGATCCAGCTGTGGTACTTCCCGGACAGCGACGGAACCGGCGCCCGCCTCGACGAGGCGTGGCTCCGCCCGCTGCTGGCGGCGCACGCCGGGCGCGCGCCGGAACGGCTGCCCTTGTGCCGCGGCGCGCACGGCAAACCTTTCCTGGACATGCCGGGACTCCAGTTCAATCTTTCGCACACGCGCGGGGCGGTCCTGCTCGGACTCAGCCGCGACCAGGCGATCGGCGTCGACATCGAAACGCTGCGGCGTGCGCGGCCGGTGCTCGAGTTGGCGCGCCGATATTTTGCCGCCAGCGAAGCCGACGCCCTGTCCGCCATCGAGGAGGGCGGCCGCCAGGCTGCATTCCTGCGCCTCTGGAGCTGCAAGGAAGCGCTCGTCAAGGCCATTGGGCGCGGTATCGGTTTCGGCCTGTCACGCGTCGTGTTCGCGCTGGATGACGCCGGCACGCCGACGCGCTTGAACGTGATCGACTCCTCGGCAGGCGCCGCCGCGCAGTGGCAGATTGTCCGCTTGGCGCCGTCGGCCGGACATACGGGAGCCCTTGCCTGGCGCGGACCCGAACGCCCGCTGCGGGCATTCGTTGCCGTGCCGCCCTGATTGCCGGCGGCAGGTCACTGTCCGGCGGCGGTTGCTGGTCCCGCGCAATACGGTTAAGTTTCATCAATCACGGGCTGAATCGATCGCATGTGGAAGTTGCTGCGTAACCTGGTCATCGTTGCGGTGCTGTCGATCGCCGTGCTCAAGCTCCTGCTTTGGTACGAGATCCAGCAGGGCGCCGCGCGCCTGGTCGCGCGCCTGGCGCCGTACGCGCAGATCCAGTATGGCGGCGTCGGTTCCGGCCTCGACGGACGCGTCGACTTCAGCACGGTCACCGTCACGGTCGGCAAGGGCGCGTCGCGCGAAGTGTGGCGAGCCGCGCAGGTCGAACTGGCAACGCCCGGCGCGTTGTGGCTCGTGCGCCGCCTGCTGTCGGGTGACGAGAGCCTGCCCGAGCGACTCGGCATCACGCTGAAGGGCTTGCAGGCACCGGCCGCGATTACCGCGCCCGGCGGCGAGCTGTCCTGGCTCAGTCCGATCAGCCTGGTGCCTTTCGAAACGCTCGGCTGCGGCGTGGTCTCACGCTTCAGCATTGCCGATTACCAGCGCATGGGGCTCAATCCCGGTGTGCAGCAGCAGCGTGTGGATTATCGCTACGACGCGGCGAATGCCGCGCTGGCGTTTTCGGCCGAACTGGCATCGCTGCCGTTCTCCACGATCGCGATACGCGGCGAGTTGCAGAAGTTCGACCCGAATGCCGTCGCCGCCGGCAACTGGCAGAAACTGCATGTCAGCGAACTGTCGCTCGGCTACGCCGACGGTGGCTACCTGGCCAAACGCAACCGCTTCTGCGCCCAGCAGGCGGGCATGAGTCCCGCGCAGTTCGTCGACCAGCACCTCAAAGCCGTTGCGGCGTTCCTTGCCGAACGCGGCGTTCAGCCCGGCGCAGCGACCGAATCGATCTACCGCAGCCTGGTCGCCGAAGGAGGCCGCGTCAACGTGTTGAGCCTGCCGCCGGCCGCCTCGTCGATCGGTCAGCTGCTCGCCGAGACGCCGGACGTCATGACTCGCCAGTTGAACCTCACGGCGCGCCGCAACGATGCGCCGCCGGTGATGGTGCGCCTGGGCTTCGTGGCGACCGGCGATGCGCAGACGGCCACGGCGACCGCCGCTGCCGAGACTGCCCCGGCAGGATCGACCAATGCGACGGTCGCTGCACCGTCGGCACCGGCGTCCGCGTCGCCGGCACCCAAAGCCACGCAGTTGCCGGCACAGGCTGCTGCGCCGCCACCAGCCAAACCTGCACCGGCACCGGCGGCAACGACTGTCATCGGCGCCAAGCCACCGCCGGCCGTCGCTCAAGCTCATCCTGCACCGGCGCCGGCCGTGCCCGCGACAAGCCCGGCGCCGCCGCTGGCGAAACCGATCGCATCGGCGCCAGCTGGAGTTGTCGCGAAACCGGCCGATCCGGGCACGAACGGCCTGGGCGAGAGCGCTCCGCCGCCACCGGCCGGGTCGACGCTGGCACTGGTCTGGAAGCCGTCGATCGAGCGCCTGCCGCCGGCAGCTCCGCCGGCGCGCGATTTCGATGTCATCGATTATTCTGCGCTCGGCTCGTATACGGGACGCTTCGTGCGCCTGCTGACGACGACCGGCAAGAAAGTCGAGGGCCGCATCATCGGTGTCGACAGCACTGCCGTCGGCGTGCGCGTCAAGCGGGCGGGCGGCACTGCCGAATTGCAGATTCCCCGCAGCGTCATCTCCCAGATCCAGCTGCCGCACCGTCAAACGGGCGACAACAACGACTGAGCTCGCGCTGCGACGAGCCAGCCTGCTGCTTCGTCCATATGTCAATGGATAGCCCCAGCGATCCGGCTGCCGGATTCGCACAACGTGTCGATGCAATGACTCTGGCACGCGCCCAGGCTGGCGACATGCAGGCGTTCGCCAGCTTGTATTCGAGCTTTGGCCGGCCTTGTTTCAACCTCGCCTTGCGCATACTCGGCAACCGGGCGCAGGCCGAAGATCTGGTGCAGGAGGTATTTCTGAAAATGTTCGGCGCAATCGGCAGCTACCGAGGTGACGCACCGTTTGGCAGCTGGCTCAAGCGCATGGCCGTCAATGCGACCATCGACCAGCTGCGCAGCCAGCGTCACGAAGCCGACGTCGACGATGCCGAGGCGATCTTCGCCGCCCAGCCGCACGACTCGGCCGGTCCTGCCGCGGCACTCGATGCGTGGTCGCTGCTGCAGCGCCTGCCGCCGCGCGCGCGCGCAGTGCTGGTGCTGCACGAATTCGAAGGTTATACGCACGCGGAATTGGCCGAGCTGTTCGGCCAGAGCGAGAGTTATTCGAAGTCGATCCTGGCGCGTGCGCTCCGCCGCCTCAACGAGCTCGTCGTCACCACCCGCGAAGTTGCGCCATGTCCGAGCCCGAACTGACCTTCCGGAAGCTGGCGCAACACCTGCGCCTCGATCAGTTGCCGCAGGCCGAGCCGTCGGCGGAGCTTTGGCGGCGCATCGCCGGGGCACATCGGCTGCGCCTGCGCCAGGCACGCGTGCGGCGGCTCGGCGCGTGGTGCGGCGGCGCTGGCGTCATCCTGCTTGCCGCGGTGATCGGCTGGTTCGACAGGGCGCAAACGTCAGCCGGTGTCGACTGGCAGGCGCGCGCGCAGGCGCTCGAGTTGCAATTGCGCGCGCTCAATGCCGCCGCCTCGCGGCCTGTCGATGCCGCGACCGGCGGCGATGCGCAGGACGAACTGGTGCTGGTCGATGCGGCGCTGCAGGCGGCGTACGACGAAGGCGCCGCACAAGAACGTGTAACTGCCCTTTGGAAACGCCGCAGCGAATTGCTCGACGCGCTGGTGAGCGCGCGTCGGCACAACATGCAAATCAGCAGGATCTGACCTCATGACCAACGACCATTCCGCAACCCGCTCAGGGTGCCGCCAACTGCTCCTTGTCGTCGCTCTCTCCAGCAGCAGCATGGTCGCCTCCGCGGCCGGCGATCGCCCAGCTGCCGCGCCGGCGACCGCGACTGCTGCGCCGGCTGCGGCACCGACTCATGTGGCGACTGGCGTGACGGGTGGCGCCGAAACCGCGCAGCGCATGCGCCAGGACATGCAGTCGGTACTCTCGCACATGGCCGAAAGCGGAGCGCTCGGGCAGCATCCGGAACATGTCTCGTTGCGCCTCGAGGAGCCTGCACGACGCGTCTCGACTCTCGGCGCACTGGTGGACTCGACCAGCGCGCAAAGTGCCCGCGACGGGCTGCACGTGCTCGGCGCCACACCCGGCAGCACAGCCGACCGGCTCGGCCTGCATCCAGGCGATGTCATCGTCGGCGTCAACGGAACCTCGTTGCGCGAGTTGGGTGCCGACGAGCATGGTCGCGCGCTCGCCGCGACGACCATGCGTTCGCTGGTGGACAACCTGCCCGACTCCGCAACCCTGACCGTCAATGTGCTGCGCGGCGGCGACGCGCTGACGCTCAACGCGCCGGTGCAGGCGGTTTACGTGCCGGCCATGCGCGTCGAGCTTGGTGACGCCGCCGATGGCGTGGGCGGTGGCGGTTCGGCAACGATGCCGGCGCCGGCCGACCCGCCGGCAGGCTGCGGTCGCATCAGCGCATTCGACGTCGCGCCGCGCGGCGAGCGGCTGTATGCGGCGCGCATTCTGCTGCTGGACGGCAACACGCCGGGTCCCGACGGCTCGCCCTCGTTTCGCGTGGACGCCGGCGAGCACCACCTGCTGGTCGCCGAGAACATTCCGACCAGCGCGCTCGGCATCGGCGAGATGGCAACGTTCCGGCGCCAGACCAGCAAGCCGCTGACGGTGGTCGTTGAGCCAGGCAAGACCGCCATGATCGCGGCGCAACTGCACTTGGCAAACGCGTCCGATATCAACCATGGGACCTATTGGGATCCGGTCGTATGGAAACAGGTGGCCGAGTCGTGCCGCTAGGTGGCTCGGGGAACCAAAAGCGCGTTTTGCAGTCCCAATGACCTGACCTCCACAGGGACTGCAGCCACAAGGATGTGGCTTTCTTTGGGCACGCTGCCTGCTGTCACGTTATTCTCCTGCGCGTGAGCATGCGTTGCACCCTTCGCGCGAAGCGCGCGATCCGAATCGTGGCCGGCTGTCTGTGCGCCTTGCTGGCCGCCGCTCCCGCACTTGCGGCGCCGACGGCGTTGTTGCCGGACAGCTATCGGCGCCTGTTCGATACCGGCATCGCCAACGGCGCCTTCCATGGCGTCGCGGTCGGACTGATCCGCGGCAAGGAACAGCAAACCGTTTTCTTCGGCAACGGCGCGGCAAAGCCCGCAGCCGACAGTGTGTTCGAAATCGGCGCCGCCACCGATGTCTTCACCGGCATTCTGCTGGCGCAGGCGGCGATCGAGGGGAAAGTGCGCCTGACCGATCCGCTGCGCAGCCTGCTGCCGGGCGGTTTCCCATGGGCCGACACCGAGCTTGCCGCCACGCCGCTGGTTTCGCTGGCGACGCAGCAGACCGGATTTCCGGCGACGCCACCAAATTTGTTTCCGGCAAATGCCGACGATCCCTATGCCGGCTACGGCGACGCGGACATTCTGGCCCTGCTCGCCAACGCGCGCGCCAAAGCGCCACCGCACGCGATCGACTATTCGACCTTGAACGCCGGCCTGCTCGGCGTTGGCCTCGCGCGCGCGTACGACACAGACTATCCGTCGCTCCTGGCCAGGAAAATCCTGCTGCCGCTCGGCATGACGCACAGCGGCTTCGACGACCCGTCCGCGCTGCTGTCCGGGCACGCCTTTGGCCAGCCTTCACCGCATTGGCATTACGGCGCGCTGGCCGGCGCCGCGGGGATGCGTTCGACCCTGGCCGACCTGCTGGCTTTCGTGGGTACCAATCTGCAGCCCGCCGGCTCATCGTTGCGTGCCGCTTTGCTGCTGGCGCGCCAGTCGCGCGCCGACGGCCCGGCCGGAGGGGTGGGCCTCGGCTGGAACGTGCACGAACTGCCCGGAGACGAGCAGAGCTGGCCGATGGTCTGGCGCGCCAGCCATACCGGCGGCTTTTCGACCTTCATCGGCTTTCGAACCGATCGCCAACAGGGGCTGGTGCTGCTGGCTGACTCGATCGTTGCACTGGCACCGATCGGCCTGGCGTGGCTGTCCGACGAAGCGCCCCCACCGGCGCCGCCGGCGCCGTACGTGCCGACGCCGGCCGAGATTGCTCGTTATCCGGGCCTGTACCGGCTGCTCGACGGCTCGGAGATGACCGTGCGAGCGTCCGGCGCCACACTCACGGCGCAGGTTCGCGGACAACCGGTATGGCCGCTGTTTCCGCTCGCCGAAGATGTCTATTCGGCCAACGGCGGCAGCGCGGTGATCACGTTTGTGCGCAACATCGACGCGATCAGCGGACTGCTGCTGCGTACCAACGGCGTCTACGTCAACGCCGAGCGCCTGACCCAGCGCGCGCCGCGCCTGCCCCGGGCTGCGATCGCCATCGAGCCGGCCAAGCTTGCCGCATACGCCGGCGACTATCTGCTCGATCCCGGCGTGCTGCTGCGGGTCAGCGCAAGTTCCGACGGACTGGTCGCGCAATACACCGGCTCCGCGCCGATGCCGATGCATGCCTACGCTCGCGACGCTTTCGCAGGAGCCGATGGCGTCAACCTGCTGACTTTCCAGCGCGACGAAAACGGAAAAATCTCCGGCGTCTCGATCGAGTTGGCCGGCACCGAGCGCAAGGCCGGGCGCGTCCATTGGCGCGCGCCGTAGCAGCAGGCATACTTCTCGTCGAGTCTCACGCCGTCGCCGCCGCATGACCCAACTCAGCGTCAACGTCAACAAGATCGCGGTGCTGCGCAATTCGCGCGGTGGCGCCGAGCCTGACGTGTGCGCTGCCGCGACCGCCTGCCTGGGTGCCGGTGCACACGGCATTACCGTGCACCCGCGCCCGGACCAGCGCCACATCCGCCCGGATGATGTCCTGGCAATCGCCCGCCTGCTCGATGCGCGCGCCGAATTCAACATCGAAGGCAACGCGTTTGCGCCGGCGCGCGGATCGTATCCGGGCTTGCTGGCGCTGGTCGAAGCAACGCGTCCGGCGCAGGTCACGCTGGTGCCTGACGGCGACACGCAGTTGACGTCGGATCACGGTTTCGACCTGGTCGCGGACGGCGCCCGCCTGAAGCCGCTGGTTGCGGCATTCAGGAATTGCGGCAGTCGCGTCAGCCTGTTCATGGACGCCGATGCACGAGACATCGGGCGCGCGGCCGAGATCGGTGCCGATCGGGTGGAACTCTATACCGGGCCTTATGCGCAGGCGCATGCAAGCGGCGAGTTCGCGCGCGAGCTCGATCTGTGCGTGCGCGCAGCCGAGGATGCTCGTGCCGCAGGACTGGGAGTCAATGCCGGTCACGACTTGAGCCAGCGAAACCTGCCAGCGCTCAAGCGGGCGATTCCGTTCCTGGCCGAGGTATCGATCGGTCATGCGTTGATCGGCGAAGCGTTGTATGCCGGTCTGGACGCAACCGTCAGGGCGTATCTGCGGCTTCTCGCCTGAAGCCTGGCTTTGGCCGTCAATCGCGCGTCGGCGCGATGGCGATCTGCCGGACAGCGGCGTCATGAGCCGCAGCGAGCACGTCTGTCACCAGCGCATAGCGCGCGTTCGCTTCGGCGTGAATCTCGAGCGACTGCGGCTGCGATTGCTGGCCGAGCGCAGCGAGATTCGAGAACAGAGTGCCACGCGTGATCATCGCACCGTTCCAGTAGAGCTCGCCGGTGCGCTTGATTGCCAGACGAACCGGTTCGCGCGGCATCGGGCAATCGTCGCGGCAAGGCGGTGCATTGACCAGCGGCAGACGCTGCGTTGTCGATGGCGCGGCGAGCATGAAAATGACCAGCAACACCAGCATGACGTCGACCAGCGGGGTCACGTTGATTTGCGACGCAACGCCGGGTGTTCCGTTACGCAGTGCGAAGGCAGCCACGTCGCGCTCCAGCCAATGCAGGCGGACCCAAGGCTACGCCGGCTTGCGAGGACGGGCAAATCGACCGGGATTTTTTCCCAAAAAAACGCCGCGATGGTCGCGGCGTCGGTCGTGAAACAGGAACCGCTGACGCTTATTGCATGCCGCGCGCCGGCAGGAAGCCGATCTTGGTCATGCCGGCATTCTTGGCGTCGGCCATGACGGTCGCCACCTGCTGGTACTTGGCCGACTTGTCGGCCTGGATCTGCAGTTCCGGTTGCGGGTTTTTCTGCGCGGTCACGCGCAGCTGCGCCTGCAACGCGGCCTCGGTGATCGGCTCGTCGTTCCAGTACAGCTGGCCGGTGAGGCGAACGCCGAGGGTGATCGGCTCTGGCGGGTTGTCCGGCGGCGGATTGAGCGTCGGTTGCGGCAGGTCGATCTTGATCTTGTGCGACAGCATCGGCACCGTGATCATGAAAATGATCAGCAGCACCAGCATCACGTCGACCAGCGGCGTGACGTTGATGTCAGCCATCGGTCCACTGCCGCCGCCTGTACTGAATGCCATGACTTTCTACCTCGTTGCTGAATCCGGCGCCGCGTGCGCGGCGACCGTATTGACTGTTACTTGTCGCCGCCCTGCGCCTGCGTGATGAAGCCAACCTTGACCATGCCGGCGTTCTTGGCGTCGGTCATCACCGATGCGACGACCTGATACTCGGTGTCGCGGTCGGCGCGGATCTGCAGTTCGGGCTGCGGCGTGCGCTGTGCAGCGACGCGCAACTGGGCCTGCATGGCCGCCTCGGTGATCGGCTCGTCGTTGTAGTACAGCTGGCCGTTGTCCTTCACCGACAGCGTGATTGGCTGATTGGCTACGTCGTCGGGCGGTTTGGCGAGCGCGGCGATCGGCAGCTCGATCTTGATCTTGTGCTGCGCCAGGGGTGCCGTGATCATGAAGATGATCAGCAGCACCAACATCACGTCGACCAGCGGCGTGACGTTGATTTCCGCCATTACGCCGCCGCCGCTGCCAGAACTGAACGCCATGACGGTTTACTTCTTCGGCATCGGGGGCGCAGCCGGTCGCGGTGGCAGCGCTGCGGTTCCGCCGGCCTCGACGCGCGCGCCGGTTGCGAAGAAATCGTGCAGGTCATGCGCGAACTCGTCGAACTGGGCGTTGGTCACGCGGTTGGCGCGGACGAAGAAGTTGTAGGCGAGCACGGCCGGGATCGCGACGCCCAGACCGATCGCGGTCATGATCAGCGCTTCGCCGACGGGGCCGGCGACGGTTTCGATGCCGGCGTTGCCCGAGGCACCGATCGCGATCAGGGCGTGATAGATGCCCCACACGGTGCCGAGCAGGCCGACGAACGGAGCCGTCGAACCCACCGTTGCGAGCACCGTCAGGCCACCTTCGAGGCGACCGCTTTCGCGAGCGACGCCCTGGCGCAGGGCGCGGTCGATGAATTCCGAACGGTTCAGGGCCTCGACCAGCCGGCTGCCTTCATGTCGCTGATGGTGCGCAGCGGCCGAAGCACAGTCCAGCGCGATCTTGGAGAACGGCTCCCATTTCGGCTGCTCCTCCATGAAGCGCACCGCTTCCTGGGTCGACGTCGTCTCCCAGAACGTGTGCCGCACCTTGCTGGTCCGCGAGCGGATCGACACGACGCGCCAGACGTTGATGACGATGTAGTACCACGACATCACCGACATGATGACCAGGACCACGAAGACCACCATTCCGATTACGTCGAAGTGGTGAATCAGGTGGTCGAAGCCCATCTGCTGCAGCGCAGCGGCGTCGCCGTGGCTGCCCACGGGCGCGGTCATTGCCGCATCGGGCGCGCTGCCTGGTTGAGCGGTTGCTGGATCTTGTTGCATAACACTACCCTTTGTTTGAGTTCCTATAGTCTCACCGGACGAGGCAAATCACCACCTCTTCCCCGTTACAGATCAGTCAAGCTGAAGTCGACCGGAATCAGGGCATAGCCTTCGTACGGCTGTCCGTCCCTTCGTCCCGGATTGAACATCCACGTTTTCGCTGCCGCGACCGCAGACTGATCAAGTTCGCGGTAGCCGCTGGATTTTTCCACCGTCACGTCCTTCGGCGATCCGTCGACGCCGATCAACACCTTCAGGATGACCTTGCCGGTGTGATGTTCGCGCACGGCCTGCGGCGGATACTTCGGCGGCCGCATCTTGCGGTAGCTGATGTTTTCGCTCGGCGCGATGTCGACCGGTGGCGCCGGTGGCGCCGGCGGCGCCGGCGGTGGCGCCGGTGTCGACATCGGCGTGGCCTGCTCCGTGATGACCGGCGGCGGCGGGGCCGGCGGCGGCATCGGGGGCGGCTTGATCTTTTCGACGATCTTCGGAGGCGGCTTCTTCGGCGGCTCCGGCGGCGGCGGTGGCGGCGGCGGCGGCGGCGGCGGCGGTTCGATGAACTCGACCGTCACGATGTTGTCTTTCGGCTTTTCCTTCGCCTGCGGTGGCGACATCGGCGCCAGCAGCATCATGAAGGCGAATCCGTGCACGGCAAACGCCGCTGCCAGACCCAGCGTGCGCCGCCAGTTGAATCGCTCTTCTTGCTCTTGGTATGGGTCGAACGCCATCAGCTTGAACCAGTAACGAATCCGTGGATGCCCCACCGCACAAGGCCGAAGCGGCTTGTGCAGTCTTTCAAATCAAAACCCGAACGCGAAGCGTAGCAGGCCAAATTACACTACCTGCCCACGACGACACAAGAGCGCACATCGCAAGACGTGTTTTTCGGTGTGGTCGTCGCGGGTCGCCGTATCAGGATCCCGGCGCTTTGGCATGCTTGATGATCGGTCCCTTGCCGCTCTTCATGTTCTTGAGGCGCTGTTCGGCCATCTGTTTGGTGCTCGAATAGGCCCTGGCCTTTTCCCAGGCGGCCGATGCGCCAGCGCTGTTGTTGTTGTTGTTTTCGGCATCGCCGAGCAGGATGTACGCCTCGCCGGGCTGCTTGAGGTTGCCCTTGGCAACAGCCTGGCGCAGGGCTTCCACCGCCTCCTTGCCGCGATCGTTGTTCATCAGCAGGCTGCCGCGCACGTAGTCGATGTTGCCGTCCTTGGACAACGGCGAGGCCTTGCCGTAGGCGTCGAGGGCGTGCGCGTCGTCATTGGCGAGCGCGTACGAGTCACCGAGCAATTTGTACATTTCGTAGGACGGCTTGATGATGCCCTTGCTGAAGCCTTCGCTCAGCGCCGCGGCAGCGTCCTTCGGCTTGTCGAGCTGGTCGTACAACTGGGCCATCAGCTTGTAGTCGTTTTCGCCGGTCAGCAGGCCTTTCTGCTTCGCGGCGGCGAGCAGATCGACCGCCTTCTGATCCTGCTTGCCCTTGACGTAGATCGTCGCCAGCTGCGTCGTCAGCTTGGCATCGTTCGGATTCTTTGCCAGCTGTCCTTCGAGCACCTTGGCTGCTTCGTCGTACTGCTCGAGCTCGGCATAGGATGCCATCAGGATCTGGTTCCAGGAGTCACTCGGCTTGTCGCTGAGCGACAGCGCCTTCTTCATCGCGTCAATGGCCTGCTGATATTTTTCCATGCGGTAGTAGGCGTTGCCCTGCAAGGCGTAGGCGTCGGCCTTTTGCGCGCCGGTAACCTTGAACCATTCGTTGATCGTGTTCAGCGAGTCCTCGTACTTTTCCGACTGGATCTGCATGATCGCGATGTTGTACAGCACCTGGAACTGCTGGCTGTTGGGCAGCGCGTCGAGTGCGTAGGCTTCCTTGAACTTGGCGATCGCCGTGACATCGTCCTGCTTGCCGCTGGCGCCCTGCGCCTCGCCTTCGAGCGCCAGGGCGCGCGCATACTTGCTCGCCTTGGGGTCGTCGAGCACTTTCTGCAACATCGGCATCGCCTCATCGATCTGGTTGTTGTTGACCAGGTCGAGCGCCTTGTTCAGATCCTTCTGGTTGCCCGATGACATCTCGAGTTTCGGATCCTTGCGTGTTGCATTCGGATACTCGTTCTTTTCTTCCTTCGCCGCCCAGACGTTGGCCGCCGCGAGCAGCAGGCCGAAGGTTGCGACGAGGATTGAACGCTTGGAAATTCGCATGTGCCGTATTCCTGATGCTGGGTTTGTTTGACGCTGCGGCCCGTGGACCACCACGCACCGGATTATCGGGACGGCGAGGTTAACCCCGCCCTGCCGCGAGCTCAAGTTGCTACCGCACAATTGCCGGACAGTGCCGGTTCAGATCCGGGTCGCCGGCATGCACCTGACTGGGTCCGCTGCGACAACCGTCGGCCGCGCGCAAGGCGCAGATTGCCGCGGCGGAGAACCGGAACCGCTATACGTCGAGATTGCTGACGCGCAGTGCGTTTTGTTCGATGAACTCACGCCGCGGATCGACGACATCGCCCATCAGCGTCGAGAAGATCTGGTCGGCCGCCACGGCGTCTTCGATACTCACCTGCAGCAACCGGCGCGATTCCGGATTGACCGTCGTCTCCCACAGCTGTTCCGGATTCATTTCGCCCAGCCCCTTGAAGCGCTGGATCGTTCGGCCTTTCTTGGCCTCGTCGAGCAGCCAGCTGCGGACCTGCTCGAAGTTGGTCACGGCAATCGCATTGCTGCCGCGACGGATTTCGGCGCCGCCCTGGATCATGCCGGCGAGCTGTTCGGCGACATCGCGAACGGCCTTGAATTCCGCGCCGGAAAAGAACGCGGCCGGCAGGACCTGCGTCGTCGTGATGCCGTGATGCTTGCGCTCGACGATCAGCGCCGCCGCCTGATCGCCATCAGCCGGGCGGACACGCAACGCAAAATGCGGCCGGCCGAGCCCGGCTCGGTTGACGCGGGTGGCGATCGCATCGGCCCAGCGCGCCGCGGTGGCTGCATCCAGCCACAGATCGCCGCCGGGCGGCGTCATGTCGAGCATCGCCGTGAACACGACCGGATCGCAGCGCTGGGCCAGGCGCTCGATCTGGTCCGTCGCCGCGTTGTAGTCATGCAGCAGGCGTTCGAGGGCGGCCTCGCGCAGCGGCGGCGCGTCGGGGCTGTAATGGAATGCAGCGCCTTCGACCGCGTTGGCGATCAGGTAGGCGTTCAGCGCCGCGTCGTCTTTGAGGTAAAGCTCCTGCTTGCCTTGCTTGAGCTTGTACAGCGGCGGCAGGCCGATATAGACGTAACCCCGCTCGATCAGCAGCGGCATCTGGCGGTAGAAGAATGTCAGCAGCAGGGTGCGGATGTGCGAGCCGTCGACGTCGGCATCGGTCATGATGATGATGCGGTGGTAGCGCAGCTTGTCGATGTTGAACTCGTCCTTGCCGATGCCGCAGCCGAGCGCGGTAATCAACGTGCCGACCTCGGCCGAGGCCAACATTTTATCAAATCTTGCTTTTTCCACATTTAGAATTTTACCCTTGAGCGGCAGCACCGCCTGGGTCTTGCGATTGCGGCCCTGCTTGGCCGATCCGCCGGCCGAGTCGCCCTCGACGATGAACAGTTCCGACAGCGCCGGATCCTTTTCCTGGCAATCGGCCAGCTTGCCCGGCAGGCCGGCGATGTCGAGCGCCCCCTTGCGCCGGGTCATGTCGCGCGCCTTGCGCGCCGCCTCGCGCGCACGCGCCGCTTCGGCGACCTTGGCCGCGATCGCGCGCGCCTCGGCCGGATTTTCCTGCAGGAAGTCGGCGAGTTTCTGGCCGACGATCGATTCGACCACCCCCTTGACCTCGGACGAAACCAGCTTGTCCTTGGTCTGCGACGAAAACTTCGGATCCTGCACCTTGACCGAAAGCACCGCGATCAGGCCCTCGCGCATGTCGTCGCCGGTCAACGCAACCTTTGCCGACTTCATCAGGTTGGTCGTCTCGATGTAGTTGCCGAGCGTGCGCGTCAGTGCCGCGCGGAAGCCGGCCAGGTGCGTGCCGCCATCCTTCTGCGGGATGTTGTTGGTGAAGCAGAAGCAGGTCTCCTGGTAGGCATCGGTCCATTGCATCGCGACTTCGACGCCGGTGCCTTCGTGTTGTGCGCTGAACGTTATAACCTTTTGATGTAGCGGAGTTTTCAGCTGGGCGAGGTGCTCGACGAACGAACGGATGCCGCCGGTATACTGGAAGACGTCGTGGCGCTCGTTCGCTTCCTCGATCAGCTCGATCTTGACGCCGGAATTGAGGAACGACAGCTCGCGCAGGCGTTTGGCCAGGATGTCGTAGTGGAATTCACGCTGGCTGAATATCGTGAGGCTCGGCAGGAAACGTACGGTCGTACCGCGCAGCGTCGATGGCCCCAGGCGCCGCAACGGATACAGCGGCTCGCCCAGGTGGTATTCCTGCTGGTACTGGCTGCCATCGCGGTAGATCGTCAGCGTCAGGTGGTCGGAGAGCGCGTTGACGACCGAGACGCCGACGCCGTGCAAGCCACCTGACACCTTGTACGAGTTGTCGTCGAACTTGCCGCCCGCGTGCAGCACGGTCATGACCACCTCGGCCGCCGAGCGGCCCTCCTCCGGCTGCATGTCGACCGGGATGCCGCGACCATTGTCGATGACGCTAACGGCGCCATCGGCATGGATCGTCACCACGATGTGATCGCAATAACCGGCGAGTGTCTCGTCGATCGAATTGTCCACGACCTCGAACACCATGTGGTGCAGCCCGGTGCCGTCATCGGTGTCGCCGATGTACATCCCGGGGCGCTTGCGCACCGCCTCGAGTCCCTTCAGGACCTTGATCCGGCTAGCATCGTAGGAATTCGGTGATTGCTGGTTTTCGTCGGTCATTGAAGGCTTCGGTCGTATACCGGCGTCCGAATGGGCGCGTCAGGCGAATCCCGCATTATAGCAAGCCGCGCACCACGCCTTGTTCCACGTGGAACCGGCGGAAGCGGGTTCCACTCCGTTCCAGGCTTGCGGGTACTTCGGTGCTCGACAACAGGATCTGATTGGCCGAACGCAGCGACGTCAGTACCTGATGCTGGTGCGCCTGATCGAGCTCCGAAGGCAAGTCATCGAGAACCACGATCGGCCACTCGGCATGGTCGACGCGATACAGCTCCGCCTGCGCCAGCATGCAGGCAATGGCACACAGCTTCTCCTGGCCGCGGGACAGCTGCTCGCGCCGCGGCGCGCCGGCAAAGCGTATCCACCAATCCGCCCGGTGCGGCCCGCGCGTGGTGTGCGCACGCTGCCGATCGGCTTCGCGCGACCCTTGCAGTACGGACGAAAGGTCCAACTCCGCCTTCCAGCCGGGCGACGTGCGCAATTCAGATTCGCCCAGTTCCGGCAGATAGGTCTGGAGCAGCCCGCAAAGAAGCGGCGCAAGACGCAGCAGGTAACGGTTTCGCGCCGTGCTCAACGGCAAGGCGGCCTCAACCAATGCCTCGTCCCAGATCGTCATTTCCGCATCACTGCGGCACTCGCGCAGCGCGGCATTGCGCTGGCGCAAAGCCCGACGATAGCGCCGCGCGACCTCGACGAAGAAAGGTTCCACGTGGAACACACCCCAATCGACGAATCGCCGGCGTTCATCACTGGGGCCGGAAATCAACGCGTGGGATCCCGGCTCGAAGCACACAACCGCGCAATGCTCGAGCATGTTCGCCAACGTATCGGCGGCCCGCCCATCGACACGGGCGGCCCAGCGTCCCTCGCCATAGGTCAATCCGAGCCGAGTCGTTCCGCCCGAAGAGCGAGTGACTTCACCGAAGACATTCAAACGCGGAAAATCGCGGCGGACCAGGATTTCGCCGCGCCGGGTGCGAAAGCTGTTCGCATGCGACAACAGGTACGCCGCTTCCAGGATGCTGGTCTTGCCGGCGCCGTTCGAACCGGTGAACAGGTTCATGCCCGGCTCCAGCCGCAGATCCAACTCGCCGATATTCCGCAGGTTCTCGATCCGAAGCTCGCTCAAAACCACCGCTGCACCGACCTCAGTGCTGCCACAGCTTTCGGACCGTCAGGGCCGGATCAGAGGCGCAATGGCATGATCACATGCCGCGCCTGTTCGCTGTCCGGCGCACGCAGCAGGCAGCTCGAATTCGCGTCGCGGAGGCAGAGCAGCACCTCTTCACCCTGCAGTGCATTGAGCGCGTCAAGCAGGTAGTTCACGTTGAAGCCGACCCCCAGATCAGACGCACCGGTCTTGGCCTCGACTTCCTCCACGGCCTCTTCCTGCTCCGGATTGTGGGCGACGATGCGCAGCTTGTTCGGACTCACCTCGAGCTTCACGCCGCGATACTTCTCGTTCGACAGAATCGCAGCGCGCTGCAGCGCGCTGCGCACCTGATCCCGCACCAGGCGAACCTGCTTGTCCGCACCGATCGGAATCACGGCCTCGTAATCCGGGAAACGACCATCGATCAATTTCGACGTAAACACCACGTCATGGCGCCGGATTCGCAGATGGTTGCGCCCGAACTCGAGTTCGACCGTGCCGTCGCCCGATTCGAACAAACCCTGCAATTCCAGCACGCCCTTGCGCGGAATGATGATCTGGCGAGGCGTTCCGACGCCGGCGCTATGACTGGTTTCGACCAGCGCCAGACGATGACCATCGGTCGCGACGCAGCGCAGGCTGTGCTCGCGCAGATCCAGCAACAGCCCGTTGAGGTAATAGCGCACGTCCTGGTGGGCCATCGCAAATGCCGTCCGGTCCATCAAATCCTTCAGCGTCGCTTCCGGCAGCGTAATGCGTTCGCTCAATTCGATGTTGTCTATCACCGGGAATTCGCTGGCGGGCAGCGTCGCCAGCGTGAAGCGGCTGCGCCCGGCGCTGACCGCAACGCGATCGCCGTTTTGCTTGAACTCGATCTTGCTGCCGTCAGGCAACGCGCGGCAGATGTCGAACAATTTGCGTGCCGGAATCGTGATCTCGCCAGCCTCCAGGTCCTGCGCAACGGCACCGGCCGACATCTCGACTTCGAGATCCGTCCCGGTGAACGTCACCCGCTCGGCGTCCGCCACAACCAGCAGGTTGGCCAGGACCGGAAGCGTCTGTCTGCGCTCGACCACGCCGACAACCTGCTGCAGCGGTTTCAGGAGTGCCTCACGTTGAATGCTGAATCGCATAGAGCTCACATCCCCGTTCTGTCTGGTTATTTAGTTGTGTATATAGAACAAAGTGCAGTAGTAGCTGGTCCTGTGCTTATGTAGATAAGCCAACAAAACCAAACAAAAACAATAAGATAAAACAAAACATCCGACAGACAACTCTTCTGGCTGACTGTGCTTGACCTGTGGATAACATAGTGTGCCAGAGTTATCCCCAGCTCCTCCACAGGCGATTCTAGCCGGTCAGGCTGTGCTGCAACTTGTCCCAGTCGGCACGGAGTTTTCCGTCGGCAGCGCACAGGTCGCGCACCGTCCGGCAGGCATGAAGCACCGTCGTATGATCGCGCCCGCCAAACGCCTTGCCGATCTCCGGCAGACTATGTTCGGTCAATTCCTTGGACAACGCCATTGCCATCTGTCGTGGTCGTGCCAGCGACCGGCTGCGGTTCATCGAAAGCAGATCCGACAGGCGCAACTGGTAGTAGTCCGCCACGGTCTTCTGGATGTTGGAGATCGTGATCGACTGGCTGTGCACTGTGAGCAGATCGCGCAGAGTCTCCTGCGCGAATTCCGGCGTGATTGCGTGTCCGAGGAAATTCGCGCGCGCCACCAGCGTGTTCAGAGCGCCTTCGAGGTCGCGCACATTGGAACGCATGCGGCGCGCGATCAGCTGCGCCACTGCTTCGGGGATCTCGACGCCGCGGCTCGCCGCCTTGTTCAGCAGGATCGCCGCGCGTGTTTCGAAGTCGGGCGGATCGATCGCGACCGACAGGCCCCAGCCCAGGCGCGACTTCAATCTTGGCTCGAGGTTGTCCACCTCCTTCGGATAGCGATCGCAGGTCAGCACGATCTGCTGCTTGCCGTCGAACAACGCATTGAAGGTATGGAAAAACTCCTCCTGCGAAGTGTTCTTGCCGGCTAGGAACTGGATATCGTCGATCAGCAGCGCGTCGACAGCGCGAAAACGCCGCTTGAAATCGTCCATGTTCTTCGTGCGCAGCGCGTCGATCATCGCGCTGACGAACTGCTCCGAACGCAGGTACATGACCTTCATGCCGGGGCTCTGCGACCGCATGTGGTTGCCGGCCGCCTGCATCAGGTGCGTCTTGCCCAGGCCGGTGCCGCCATAGAGCAGCAACGGGTTGTAGGCACGCCCCGGATTGTTCGCCACCTGCAAGGCGGCTGCCTTGCCGAGCTGGTTCGACTTGCCCTCGACGAACGACTCGAACGTGTACGACGGGTCGAGGTTGTGCTCGAACGCGAACACCTCCACTGCCGCGACGTCGCCCCGCGCGCTGCGTCGACTGGCCAGCGCACCGACTTCCAGGCGCACCTTGACCGGCGAACCGGCAAGATGCTGCAGCACGCTGCTGATGCGTGGCAGATAGTCGGCGCGTACGATGTCGAGCGTGTACCCGTTGGGCGCGAGCAGGCGCAGCCCTTCGGCGTCATCGCTGGCCTGCAACGGCTTCAGATAGGTGTGCACGTCCTCGATGCTCAGTTCGCCTTCGAGGCGTTGCAGACAACGGCGCCACAGGTCGCTCATGCCAAGCGGGTCTCACATGATTTGTTGTCGAAGAAGGCGTGAGTCTACGCGTCGCGCAGCAGCGCGCCAAGCGCGCTGTTCTTGACAGAACGGCGAGGATCAACTAACTTCCCGCCTCTTTTTCCATCGAATCTTCAGGTTTCGCCATGAAGCGCACTTTTCAACCCGGCAAGCTCAAGCACGCACGTACGCACGGCTTTCGCGCGCGCATGAAAACCCGCGGCGGCCGACTCGTTCTGAACGCCCGCCGCGCCAAGGGCCGCAAGCGTCTGATCCCCTGATCGGATCGCCTGCAGGCGTGTGGCAACGGCACTGCGCCATCCGCCGGACGCGCGGCTGCGCGCAGCGGCGGACTTCGCCGCATTGCGCCGCGAAGGCAAGCGCGTTTCCTCGCGCTATTTCCAGACCCAGTATCGGTTGAGTGAGAGCGGCCAGTCGCGACTCGGCATGGCCGTGTCGCGGCGCGTGTCGAAACACGCCGTCGTGCGCAACCGCATCCGTCGCACGATTCGCGAAAGCTTTCGCCTGTTCCGTCCCAAACTGCCCGGCTGCGATGTGTTGTTGATAGCGCGCGCCGAAGCGGCGGCGCGCACGAACGCCGATCTGCGCGTCGACCTGGATTTGATCTGGGACCGCCTGGCCGCATTGAAGGCGCAGCAAGCAGACCGCACAATACCCACTCGCTCCTGACCCTGGGTACGGTCGCTTCACGACAGACGATCGTCCGTGCAGCGCACCTGACCGCAGGGCTCCTCCTCGCGCCAAAAAAAGACGACGAATTTCAATCCATGAACAGCCCGCGCCCGATTCTGTTCTTTGCCGTGTTGGTGATCGGCTTTTTCCTCTGGCAGGCATGGGAGCAGGACTACGCGGCGAAACCGCCCGCATCAGCCGTCGTCCCGACCGGCGCGACCGCGCCGCCGGCGAGCGCTGCTGCGCCGGCGGGCCCTGGCCCGGATGTACCGACAGCCAGTGCCGGCGCACCCGGCACGAATCCGGCGGCCGCCACCGAAGCCGCGACGGCCAGCCCTCCGGCGCAGCGTATCGACGTCCGTACCGACGTCCTGCATGCGGTGATCGACACGCGCGGCGGCAGCCTGGTCGAAGCCGAATTGCTGGCGTACCCGATCGATCCGACCGACCGCAGCAAGCCGGTGCGCCTGCTCGACGACAGCAACGAGCACTACTTCGTCGTGCAGAGCGGATTGGTGAGTTCGTCGTCGGCCGCACCGGACCACCGTGCGCTGTTCAGCGCCGAGAAAACCGCGTACGAACTGGCGCCCGGTGCCGACACGCTCGAAGTGCCGCTCTCCTGGCACGACGCCAGCGGCGTGACCGTGCGAAAAGTATACATTTTCAAACGGGCCAGCTATCTGGTCGCCACACGCCAGGAGGTCAGCAACGGCGCGGCAGCGGCCTGGACCGGCAACGAATACCGCCAGTTGCAGCGCGTGCCGCCAGTCGTGGCGAAGAACGGGCTGTTCTCGTTGTACAACCCGGAAGCCTATGCCTTTGCCGGCGCCGCCATCTACAGTCCGCAGGACAAGTTCCAGAAGCTCGCGTTCGCGAAGTTCGCCGATTCGCCATTGCGCAAGACCGACGTTGCCGGCGGCTGGGTGGCGATGCTGCAGCACTATTTCTTCGCGGCCTGGATCGCCGATCCGGCCGAACCCGACCAGTTCGCGACCGAAATCGTCCACGGCGCCGGCGAGCCGCGCTACCTGGTGCGCAGCGCCTCGCCGGCGCTGACCATCGCTCCGAACCAGACCAAGACCTTTTCCGCCCGTCTGTACATCGGACCGAAGCTGCAGAGCACGGTCGACGAGATTGCACCGGGCCTGGCGCTGACCGTCGACTACGGCATCCTGACCTTCATCGCCAGTCCCCTGCACTGGATCCTGGTCGAACTGCACACGCTCGTGCGCAACTGGGGTCTGGCAATCATCTTCCTGGTGCTGTTGATCAAGCTGGCAATGTTCAAGCTCAGCGAGGCACAGTTCCGCTCGATGGCAAAGATGAAGCGGCTGCAGCCGCGGCTCGAGGCGCTGAAGGAACGCTACGGCGACGACAAGCAGAAATACAACGCGGCGATGATGGAGTTGTACCAGAAGGAAAAGATCAATCCGCTCGGCGGCTGCCTGCCGCTGCTGGTGCAGGTCCCGGTGTTCTTTGCGCTGTACTGGGTCCTGCTCGAGAGCGTCGAGCTGCGCCAGGCGCCGTTCTTCGGCTGGATCCAGAACCTGTCCGCGCCGGACCCGTATTTCATCCTGCCGATCCTCAATGCGATCCAGATGATCCTGACCCAGCGCATGACGCCGACAGCGCCGGGCATGGACCCGATGCAGGCGCGCATGATGAAGACCATGCCGCTGATCTTCTCCGTCATGCTTGCGTTTGCGCCGGCCGGCCTGACGCTGTACTGGGCAGCGAACGGCTGGCTGTCGCTGCTGCAGCAGTGGATCATCACCAAGCGCGCCGAGGCGGGCACGGCCAAGGCATGAGATGCGTGCCGCGCGCACCACGGGCCGCGGGCCGCCGGTAGCGGACACGATTGCCGCAGTCGCCACCGCGCCCGGCGCCGGCGGCATCGGCGTCGTGCGGATCTCCGGCCCGCTGAGCCGGGGCATCGCGGCGAACATCGCGCACAGAAGGCTGAAGCCGCGCATTTTCCACTTTGTCACCTTTCGCGACGAATGCGGCGAAGCCATCGACCGCGGTCTGGCCGTCTGCTTCGCCGCACCGCGCTCCTACACCGGCGAAGACGTGGTCGAACTGCATGCGCACGGCAGCCCGGTGGTGCTCGATCTGCTGCTGCGCCGCGCGTTGCAGCTCGGTGCCCGCGCCGCCCGTCCGGGAGAATTCACCGAGCGCGCCTTTCTCAACGGCAAGCTCGACCTGGTACAGGCCGAAGCGGTTGCCGACCTGATCGCGAGCGGTTCGGTGGCTGCGGCACGTGCCGCGCAACGCAGTCTCGAAGGCGATTTCTCGCGCGCGGTGCGCAAGCTGCTCGACGCGCTGATCCGGCTGCGCGCGTGGCTCGAGGCCGCGCTCGATTTTCCCGAAGAGGAAATCGACTTTCTCGCCGCGCCGCAACTCGGCGCCGAACTTGCTGCAGTGCGTGTGCTGCTGCAGGAGCTGCTGACCGCAGCACGGCGCGGCGTCACCTTGCGCGATGGCCTGCACGTCGTGATCGTCGGCCGCCCGAACGCCGGCAAGTCGAGCCTGCTCAACGCCCTCGCGCAGAGCGAACGCGCCATCGTCGCCGAAGTTCCCGGCACGACGCGCGACGTACTGCGCGAGCACGTGAACCTCGACGGCATCGCGTTGACCCTCGTCGACACCGCGGGGCTGCGTGAATCAGACGACATCGTGGAACGCGAAGGCATGCGCCGGGCGCGCGCCGAACTGCAGGCCGCGGACGTGGCGATCCTGGTTGCCGAAAGCCGGCATGTCGAGCAGGACCGCGCGTTGCTCGACGGATGCGCCGCCGGGGCGACGCGCGTGATCGTGCACAACAAGATCGACCTCGCCGGTGAAAGCGTGCGCGTCGAGCGCGCCGCCGGCGAAATCCACGTCCATCTTTCGGCGCGAAGCGGCGCCGGCCTGCCCGAACTGCGCAACGAACTGGCGCTGCTGGCCGGCCGCGGCAACGACGTTGCCGGCGCCTTCAGCGCCCGCACCCGCCACGTCGACGCCCTGCAGCGCGTCGCGCGGCACCTCGACGCCGCCGACATCGCGTTGCGCGTCGAGCGCGCCGGCGAGATCGCCGGTGAAGAACTGCGCCTCGCACAGCAGGCGCTGGGCGAGATCACCGGCGAATACGGCAGCGAGGACCTGCTCGGCGCCATCTTCTCGACTTTCTGCATCGGCAAGTGACGCCCTCGGGCAGGGACCTCAGCACCCAAGAGCCTGAACACCGATCGACGCCGATGAAGAGCGAAATTGCGCGGATCGAGCCATGAACCCGGATTCACGCATCCGCTACGACCTGCTTGATCCGCGCTCTTTCTTCGTGCACGAAATCCGCGTTCAAGGCTCCGCTTGATCCGCACCACGAGCGCTCGAACGCCGATGACCCCGGCGAACGGCCGCCGGCTGGCGATTTGCGCGCGCCGCGGCAATAATCGTTCGACTCATCCAGGGGGAACCTGCGTGCGCGCCATCATCACGTGCGGGCTGCTGCTCGTTGCGGCTTCGGCTCCGGCCGAACAATTGACCATCGACAGGATCTACGGCGGCGGCAGCCTGAACGGGCCGGCACCCAATCACCTGCGCATCTCGCCCGACGGTACGCGCGTGACCTTCCTGCGCGCCAAGGCCGACGACCAGAACACCTTCGATCTGTGGGAATACAACGTCAAGGCCGGCGCGACCCGCCTGCTGGTCGACTCGAACGTGCTGGCGCCCAATGGCGAACAGCTGTCCGACGTGGAAAAAGCGCGCCGCGAACGCGCCCGCGTTGCCGGGCGGCACGGCATCGTCGACTACAACTGGTCGCCCGACGGCAGGAAATTGCTTTTTCCACTAAACGGCAAATTATACCTCTACCAGATCGACGCGCCCCGCGCCAAGGCCTTGCGCGAGCTCGCTACCGGCGGCGAAGCGGTGGATCCCCAGGTCTCGCCCAAAGGGCGTTACGTCTCCTATCTGCGCGAGCAGAACCTGTGGGTGCTCGATCTGAAGAGCGGCGACGCGCGCCAGCTGACCCGCGACGGCGGCGGTACCGTGCACAACGGCGAAGCCGAGTTCGTCGCCCAGGAGGAAATGAGCCGGTTCCACGGCTACTGGTGGGCGCCGGACGAGTCGGCCATCGCGTTCGAACGCTTCGACGAGGCCGGCGTCGCGCTGGTAAAGCGTTTCGAAGTCTATGCCGACCGCAGCGAAGTCATCGAGCAACGCTACCCGGCAGCCGGCGCGGCCAACGTGCAGGTCCGCCTCGGCATCGTCGCGGCGGCCGGTGGCGAACCGCGCTGGATCGACCTGGGTGCCGATCCGGACATCTACCTGACGCGCGTCAACTGGTTGCCGGACGGCAGGCGACTGGCGTACCAGTTGATGCCGCGCAACCAGCAGCGTCTGGACCTGAATCTGGTAGACGTTGCGACGCTGGCTCAGCGCACGCTGCTGACCGAGAGCAGCAAGACCTGGATCGACCTCAACGACGACCTGCACTTCCTCAAGCAGCGTGACGCCTTCGTCTGGGGCAGCGACCGCTCGGGTTACCATCATCTGTACCTGTATACACTCGACGGCAAGCTGCAACATGCCATCAGTGCGGGTGAGTGGAACGTCGACGGCGTGCTCGCGCTGGATGAACGCGACGGCACCGTCTACGTCGATTCGAACCGCGACTTCGTGCCCGATCGCCAGATCTACACGCTGCGCATCGACGGGACCGACGCTGCGCTTCCCCATCGCATCAGCACGGCGGATGGCGTGCACAGCGCGCAGTTCGGCGAGCGGCCGAACATCTACGTCGACACCTTCGCAGACCCGACCACGCCGCCGCAGGTGTCGGTGCGTGCGGCCGACGGGCGCTTCCTCGCCTGGATCGAGCAGAACAAGCTCGACGCGAAGCATCCGTACTGGCCGTACCGCGACGCATTGGTCGTGCCGGAATTCGGCACGATCAACGCGGCCGACGGGGAAGCGCTGTATTACCGCCTCTACAAGCCGGCCGGATTCGATGCGGGCAAACGCTACCCGGTCTTCGACACCTACTATGGCGGTCCGCACGGACAGGTCGCGGTACGCGGCTGGGGCGATCACTTCGGCCAATACATGGCCCAGCGCGGTTACGTCGTGTTCTCGCTCGACAACCGCGGCATGGCGCGGCGCGGGCGCGCGTTCAGCGACGGCATTTATCGCCAGCTCGGCAAGATCGAAGTCGAGGACCAGGTCGCCGGCATCCACTGGCTCAAGTCGCAGGCGTGGATCGACGCGCAGCGCATCGGCGTGTTCGGCTGGAGCTACGGCGGCTACATGACCGCAATGCTGCTGGCGAAAGCCTCGAACGAAATCGCTGCCGGTGTCGCCGTCGCGCCGGTCGTCGACTGGTCGCTGTATGACACGTTCTACACCGAACGCTATCTCGACACGCCGCAGCACAATGCCGAAGGCTACACGCTATCGGGCGTGCTGCACTGGCTCGACGGCCTGAAGTCGCCGCTGCTGCTGATGCACGGCATGGCGGACGACAACGTGCAGTTCACCAACTCGACGCAATTGATGGCAGCGCTGCAGCAGCATGGCACCCAATTCGAACTGATGACCTATCCCGGCGGCAAGCACGGCCTGTCGACGCCCGAGATGCGCAAGCACGCATTCCACGCGATTGCGGATTTCTTCGATGCGAAGGTGAAAGGCGGCAAAGTGGAAAAAGCCGCAAGGTGAGCCGAGGGCTGCGGGCCGAAAGGAGCAGGAACCCGGCAGTGCTTTTCCTCCGTCCCCCGGGGCCTTGATCGTGCCTCAATGCACCCAGCGACCGCCGCGGCGCCGGCGCGGGCCGCTGCCATCGGCGGCATTCTCGGTGGAGGCGGCGAGCTCTTCGCCAGTCGGCGGGGATTCCTGCCAGTAGCGCGCGACCGCGGTAACGGCATTGGGTAGCTGGCTCAGGCAATCGTCGTATTCCTGTTCGCTCAAGGGAGCGAAGTCGGCGTCGGTCGCGAACACGCCTTCCTCGACCGCCAGCGCCATGATCGGGCCGAGCAGTTCGGTCAACTGCGAATCGGCGCCGAGGCGCGATTCCCAGACGCGCGCGCGCAGGTCGACGCCGCGCGAAAAGCCTTCGCACCAGCCATGCGCGCTCAGCGTCGTGTCGCCGTCGTCGAGTTCGACCTCGCCGAGGATCGGCTCGTAGCTGTCCGATTCGAGTTCGAGTTCGACGCTCTCGTTCAGGCGCGCCAGCAGGCCGAGGATATGCCGGCCTTCGGCTTCGTCGGCAAAGGGTTCGTGCAGCACCTCGGGCAGCCATTCGTCCGGCAGCGCCGGCTGCGGCCCGATGCCGATCGCGGTCAGCAGGCCGTGCACGCCGTCGAGCAGCAGGTCGTCCTCGCCGGCATGCGCGCGCAGGAAGCGGTCGAGCACTTCCAGGTCGGCATCGTCGAGGGCCGCCGGCCAGCTGCCCTGTTCGTCGGCTTCGCTCATGCAATCTCCACGGTAACCGGCACGTGATCGGAGGGCCGCTCCCAGGTGCGCGTCACGCGATCGATCGAGGCCGCGCGACAACGCGAACGCAGCGCTTCGCTGACCAGGATCAGGTCGATGCGCATGCCCAGGTTGCGGCGGAACGCACCCTGGCGATAGTCCCACCAGCTGTAATGGCCTGCGTCCGCCTGGAACAAGCGGAAACTGTCGTGCAGGCCCAGTTCGCCCAGCCGCGCCAGCGCCGCGCGCTCCGGCGTCGAACAAAGCACCTGCTCGTGCCACAGCGCGGGATCGTGCACGTCGCGGTCTTCCGGCGCGATATTGAAATCGCCGAGCACGATCATTTGTGGAAAACGCTGCAATTCCGCGGCGAGATAATCATGCATCCGTGCCAGCCAGTCGAGCTTGTAGGCATATTTCTCGCTGCCGACGCTCTGGCCGTTGACGACGTAAAGGTTGACGATGCGCAGCGGCTGCGCCCGATCCGGTGCAGGATGCTGCGATCCGGGATCGCCGATGCTCGCCGCGAGGATGCGGCGCTGATGGTCCTCGAGCCCCGGAATGTCGGTGACGACGTCGCGCACCGGTTCGCGCGTCAGCAGCGCGACGCCGTTGTAGGTCTTCTGGCCCGAGAAAACGCTGCGGTAACCGAGCGCGGCCAGCGCATCGGCCGGGAATTTCGCGTCCTCGGTCTTGGTCTCCTGCAGCGCCACGACATCGGGCGCCGCCTCGCCCAGCCACGTGCCCAGGTGCGGCAGGCGCACGTTCAGCGAGTTGACGTTCCACGACGCGATCTTCATGCGCGTAGTTTAAACCAGGCGCCCGATCAGGCGGCCAGTCCGTAGCTTCGCAGCAGCGCGTCCGGCGCCGGTTCGCGGCCGCGGAATTCGACAAACGATTCGAGCGCCGGGCGCGATCCGCCGATTGCCAGAATGCTGCGCCGGAACGCTTCGCCGCTGGCGCGGTCGAACACGCCGGCTTCCTCGAAGCGGCCGAACGCGTCGGCCGACAGCAGCTCCGCCCACAGATAACTGTAGTAGCCGGCGGCATACCCGCCGGCGAAGACGTGGCCGAAGCTGTGCGGCATGCGCTGCCACGACGGCGGCAGCAGCACCGCGACATCGCGCCGCACTTGCTCGAGCAGCGACATCACCCGTGCGCCGCGCGCCGGGTCATATTCGAGGTGCAGGCGGAAATCGAACAGGCCGAATTCGAGCTGGCGCACGAGGAACAGGCCGGCGTGGAAATGCCTGGCCGCGAGCATGCGCGCGAACAGGTCGTCCGGCAGCGCCGCGCCGGTCTGCCAATGGCGCGCGAACAACGCCAGCGCCTCGCGTTGCCAGGCAAAATTCTCCATGAACTGGCTCGGCAGTTCGACCGCATCCCACTCGACGCCGCTGATGCCGGCAACGCCGGGATAATCGATCTCGGTCAGCAGGTGATGCAGGCCGTGGCCGAATTCATGGAACAGTGTCGTGACGTCGTCGTGCGTCAGCAGCGACGGCTGTGCGGCTGCCGGTGGCGAGAAGTTGCAGGTCAGGTAGGCGATCGGCAGGTGCGTCGTCGCGCCATCGCGAAAGCGCGAGCGGCACACGTCCATCCAGGCGCCGCCGCGCTTGCCGCTGCGGGCATACAGGTCGACATAGGCGCCGGCGATGATCTTGCCGCCCTCGTCGAGCACGTCGTAGAAACGCACATCGTCGTGCCACACGTCGACGCCCCCGCGCAGGACGAAGTGCACGCCGAACACGCGCCGGGTGATCGCGAACAGTCCGTCGATCACGGCCGGCAGCGGGAAATACGGTTTGAGTTCCTCTTCGCTCAGTGCGTACTTGCGCTCGCGCAGCTTTTCCGCAGCGTAGGCGACGTCCCACGGCTGCAGGTCGGCGATGGCAAGCTCATCGCGCGCAAACGTCCGCAGCTCGGCCAGCTCGCGCTCGGCGACCGGTCGCGCGCGCGCAGCCAGGTCGTGCAGGAAAGCGAGCACGCGCTGCGGCGTGCCGGCCATCTTCGTCGCGAGCGATTCCTCGGCCGAGTTGGCGAAGCCCAGCAGCTGCGCGGCTTCGTGGCGCAACGCCATGATCTGCTCGATGCGCGCGGAATTGTCGAAGCGGCCTGCGTGCGGGCCCTGATCCGAGGCGCGTGTCTGGTAGGCCGCATAAAGCCGCTCGCGCAGGCCGCGGTCGTCGGCATAGGTCAGCACCGCCTGCACACTCGGCTGCTTCAGCGTCACGAGCCAGCCGTCGTGCCCGGCTTCGCGCGCATATTCGCGCAGCATTGCGCGGTCAGCCTGGCTCAAGCCGGCGAGCGCGGTTTCGTCGGCAAGCGCTTCGCTCCAGGCTTCGGTCGCGTCGAGCAGCGCGTTCTCGAACTCGTTCGACAAGCGCGCGAGCACATTGGCGATTTCCCTGAAGCGCGATCGCGCCGGTTCCTCGAGCGCCACGCCGGACAGGCGAAAGTCGCGCAGCGCGTGTTCGACCAGCGTGCGTGCCGGCCGCGCCAGCGCGGCAAACCCGGCGTCGTTCGCCACGCGGTCGACCGCGGCGTACAGCGCACGGTTCTGGCCGAGCTCGGTCGAATGTTCGGTGATCTTGTCCAGCGCCAGCGCGTAGGCTTCGCGCAGCGCCTCGCTGTCGGCGACCGCATGCAGGTGCGACACCGGCGACCAGGCGCGCTCGAGCCGGCTGTCGAGCAGCTCCTGCGGCTGCAGAACGCTGGCAAACGTGCGCGGCTGCGGGTCGGCCACGATATGTTCGACCGCGGCGCGGTATTCGGCCAGCACCGCGTCGACCGCCGGCAGCACATGCTGCGGCTGGATCTTCGAAAATTCCGGCAGCGCGGTGTCGGCCAGCAAGGGATTGCTCGTGGTCATGTGCTCGTTTGTCCGGGGTGGAAACAGGACGTGAAGCGCCGCGCGCCGAAAATCAAGGCGCGCGCAGCGGATGGCCGCGGCTTTGCGCTAGCATGTAGCCGAAAGGGCAAACAAGGCCGGGGATGAACGACGCCGCCGCCAATGCCGTACCGTTCGACACGAGCGAATTGTTGCGCGATGCGGCCCTGTTCCGCCACCTCGATGCAGCCGCGCTGGCCGAACTCGAAGGCGAGCTGGAGTGGTTCGCGCTGCCCGGCGGCGCCGTGCTGTTCGAATTCGGCGAAGCATCCGACGCGCTCTACGTGCTCAAGTCCGGCAGCCTCGGCGCGTTCAAGCCGGACAACGCCGGCAGGTTCATTCTCGACGGCATCGTCGCCGCTGGCGAAACGGTCGGCGAGCTCGGCCTGATCGTCGACCAGCCGCGTTCGGCCACCGTCCGCGCGTTGCGCGATTCGGAACTGCTGCGCCTGTCGCGGCGCGGCTTCATGGCGCTGGTCGAGCATCATCCCGACGCGATGCTGCAATCGGCACGCCTGGCAGTACAGCGGCTGATCGAGCGAACCGTGCATCGGCCGCTGACCGCAGCACGCACGATCGCGCTGCTGCCGCACGACGCCGGCGTCGACGCGCGCGGCTTCGCGCTGCAGCTGCGCGAGGCACTGAGCCGCTACGGCAGCTGTGCGTTGATCGACGAAAAAGCCGGATCCGGCAACACCAGCGCCTGGTTCAGCGCGATCGAGGCGCGCCATCGATTCGTCGTGTACCTGGCCGACAGCCAAGCGACTGCGTGGCGCGAGCTGTGCGTGCGTCAGGCCGACAGTTTCGTGCTGCCGGCCAACGCCGATTCAGTGCCAAGCGCGTGGCCGGAGTTCGTCGACGCCGAGCCCGATCGCTACATGCAGCGGCCGTGTCACCTGATCCTGCTGCACCGTGGCGACATCCTGCTCGGCAGCGGGCGCGCGTGGAAAGCGACCATGGCGGATGTCCAGCTGCACCACGTCCGGCGCGGCGACGACGTCGAGCGGGTGGCGCGCCTGCTGACCGGGCGCAGCATCGGGCTGGTGCTGTCCGGTGGCGGCGCGCGCGGCTTCGCCCATATCGGCGTCGTGCGCGCGCTGCGCGAGGCCGGCATGCGCATCGACAGCGTCGGCGGCACGTCGATCGGCGCGATCATCGGCGCCGGCGTCGCCGCCGACTGGTCGAACGAGGAGATGCTGGAGAAATACCGCAAGGCGTTCGTCGACGGGCGGCCGCTGCGCGATTACACGTTTCCGTTCGTCTCGCTGGTGTCGGGCCGCCGTGTCGCCCTGCTGCTGCGCGAGGCGTTCGGCGCGCGCGACATCGAGGACCTGGCGCTGCCCTACTACTGCGTGTCGGCCAATCTCAGTATCGGCAAGGTGCATGTGCACCGGTCCGGCCCGCTGTGGCTCTGGCTGCGCGCGTCGAGTGCGATTCCCGGCATCCTGCCGCCGGTGTTCCATCGCAGCGAGGTCTACGTCGACGGCGCGGTCATGAACAACCTGCCGACCGATATCATGCGCCAGCAGGGCGTCGGCGAGATCGTCGCGGTCGACATCAGCGCCGACGACGTGCTGCGCGCCGATGTCGAGGAGTACGCGCTGCCGTCGACGTGGCGGATGTTCCTGGAAAAAATGTACCGGGCGCGGCGGCCGGGAATCCTCGACATCCTGCTGCGCTCGGGCATGGTCAACGCCGAGGCGGCCAGCATCGAACGGCGCGCCTTTACCAACCTGCTGCTGTCCCCGCAATTGACCGACATCGACCTGCTCGACTGGCACGCCTATGAACGCGCGATCGAAGCCGGCTATCGGCATGCCTGCGAAGTGATTGGTCGCGCCGGTGCGCCGAGGGAGCTGCCGTAGCGATCGCACACGTTGTCTTGCGGCGCGCGAGCCGCAATTGTCCTTCGTCCAGCGCGCGGTGGAAACTAGCCTGGCGCCCGCCTCGCCGGACAAGCTGTACTCTCGGCGAGCCGTCCGTGGCGCGCGCTCCGATCGGCAGCCTTGCCTCACCCTCACAAATGGCGCGAGATGCCATTGGAGGTATCTCGCAGGGGCAGGTTGTTCGACCTGCTTCGGGCGTGTGGCCTTGCGCGCGATGCCATTCAAGGCATCGCGCAAACGCTCGTCCTCACCCCTTGCGACCCGGCCGGAATTCGCTCAGGCGTTCCTCGATCTCCCCCAGCATCGGCTCGACGGCTTCACGCGCCTTGTCGCGCGCGCTCATCGCGGTGAAGTTGATGTTGTCGCTCCAGCCGGCGCCGAGCTTGCGCCGTCCTTCGATTGCATAAGCCGTGATGTCGAGCTGCGCGGTCTTCAGGGTGTCGCTCTGGCCGTAGAACGTGATCTGCTGCTCGCCGACCGGGCGCACGTGCACGATGACCACCGCGTCGACGTTGCTGCGGTGCTGCGCCAGCTGCTCCAGGATCGCCCCGACATTCGCGCGCGGCCCGTGCAGCATCTGCTCGACCCGCGGCATCGTCGACTGATCGACCAGATGGTAGCCCTTGTGCGCCAGCGCCTGCTCGATCGCCCGTTCGACCGGTTCGGACACGGCAATGTCGCCGCCGGCAATCACGGCGATCGTCGGCACGTGCGGCCTTGGCGGCGCACTGACCGGCGGCGGCGGCGGTATGGTTGCGACGCGCCTGGCGGACGACGCCTGGGCGGCCTGCGCAGCCGGCAGATCACGCAACGGCTCGACCTGCGATGCGCGCGGCGCGGGTCCGGCATTGCTGGCCACCGCGCTGCCGGTCGGGCCGTCACTGGCAGCGGCATTCGACGCCGGCGTGGTTGATGCGCGCGGCGCAGGCCCGGCGCTGCTGGCCACCGTGCTGCCGGTCGGGCCGTCACTGGCAGCGGCATTCGACGCGGGCGTGGTTGCCGCGACCGGACCGTCGGCTCCGGCGGGTGTGCTGCTGCCGAGCAGGTCGGCGACGGAAGCCCCGGCCGTCGCGTTGGCTGGCGCGCCGGTACCGGCATCGGCGGTGGTCGCGACATTCGGCGCTGCAGGTGGTGGCGGGGCTGCCGGGGCGCTCGGAGCCGTCGGCGCGGGCGGCATCGACGGCATCGTTGCCGGCGCAGTGGCTGGCGCGGAGGCGGGTGACGGCGCAGGCGCCGATGCGGTTTGCGCCGGCATGAGCTGCTTGAACATCGGAATCTGGTCACGGAAAGCCCACGCCGCGCCGGCCAGGGCGAGCACGAGCAGCGCGGCGATTGCCAGCGGCAGCGCCGGCGAGCGCCGTGGCGGTGGCGCGGCGCGATCGAGCACGGAACGGTGCGCTGGTACGGGATCAGGCTCTGCGCGCGCGGCGCTGCCGGCCGCGGCGGCCGGATTGGGCGTCGCCGCCCGCGCTACCGGCTGCGGCGTCGGCGTGGTGAGCAGCGGACGCTGGCCCGAGACGGGCGTCTTCTGGCCGATCACGGTCGCCGCGGCAGGGCTCATCTTCGTCTGCAGCGTCACCGTGCCGCCCTTGGCGACGAGCGGATGCTGCTGCAGATCGGCAACCAGTTCGTGGCAGCTCTGGTAACGGTCGGCCGGATCCTTGGCGATCATCCGGCGCAGGATGCGCGACAGCTCGGGATCGACTTCGGAATTGAGCGTGCATACGTCCGGAATTTCCGCCTTGACCACTTCGAGCATCAGTCCCAGCGGCGATGCGTCGGTGAACGGCACGCGGCCGGCCAGGCATTCGAACAGGACGATGCCGAGCGAGAAGATGTCGGAGCGCTGGTCGACCGGATTGCCCAGACACACCTCTGGCGACAGGTAGCCGGGCGTGCCGACGAATTCGCCGGTCGAGGTGAGTTTCTTGCTGAAGTCCTGCGTCGTCAGGGCGATGCCGAAGTCGGCAATCTTGACCATGCCGCGGCTCGAGAGCATCAGGTTGCCGGGCTTGATGTCGCGATGGATCACGCCCCGCTCGTGCGCGGTCGCCAGGCCCTGCGCGGTCTGGAAGACGATCCTGGCGGCCTGCTCGGGCTTGAGCATGCCCTCGCGCTTGAGCACCGAACCAAGCGACTCGCCGTCGACGAACTCCATGACGAAATAGGTCTGGCCTTCGTCGTCGCCGATGAAATAGATCTGGATGATGTGCGGATCGTTCAGCGCTGCCATCGAACGTGCTTCGCGCAGGAAACGCTCCTTGACCGACATGTCGTGCGCCAGGGAATCGGCCAGCACCTTGATCGCGACATAGCGGTTGAGCGAAGCCTCGTAGCCCTTGTAGACCACGCCCATGCCGCCGCGGCCCAGTTCGGAAACGATGTCGTAGTGCCCCAGCTGCGTCTTCATTGCCGACTCCACGGCGTCGATCGCCGGTTGACAGGTGCGTCAGATACTACCACCGCCCAACGCCGGTCCTCGTGCAGGGATTGGCAGCGCAGGCCGCGACCGGTCGTCGTGACAAAAGTGAAACGCTTCGCGGTTTGCGCTTCGAACGGTCGGCAAACGGGCGCGTTGCGCCGCAGCAGCGCGGAAAGGCGCAGTCAGGCGGTCTGGACGCCGTCGATCTCGATCAACAGTTCGCGCCGGCAGATGTCGCCGTGCAGCAGCAGCAGCGAGGTTCCGGGCGGCAGACGTTCGGCCATCAGTGCAGCCGCGCGGCTGGCGTCGGCGGCACGGCGCACATAGACCTTCAGCGTGCCGCCGGCACCGAAGTGCAGCGCCGCCGGCAATCCGGCAGCGGCCAGCAGGCTGGCGAAGTTGGCCAGCGTTTCGTCAACCTGGGCGGTGAAGTCGCCGGGATGATGCGAGGCATGGCCGACGATCGCCGCAGTCCCGGAAATGTATAACTGTGGAGAAGCGGTCGGCGCGTGCATCGCGCGCGCGAACGTCGGCGCGCTCGGCCCGTACTGGCGCGGATAGCGCCAGGCGCTGAGCTGGCGCGGATTTTCCAGCGCGCCACCTGGCACCCGTGCGGCGATGAAGTACACACGCAGCACGCGCCGCCCATCGCGCACGCCGATCGCGGTGGCCGCAGGAAAACCCTGGCTGAATGCCTCGCGCATGCCTTCGGCGCGGCCGCGGCAGAATTCGCGGTAGCGCTCGGCATCGCCTTCGCCTTCGTTGATCGCGTCGAGGTAGTTCCAGATGCGCAACACGTGCGGCGTCGCCGATTCGGCGAGCCAGTCGCCCAGATCGCGATAGGCGAGGCAGGCGGCCTCGAGCAGGCCGCCGCATTCGTTCTCGTCGACCTCGAGCATCGCGAAGCTGTAGTCGCCGTTGCCGCTCCAGCGCAACAGGCCGTTGCGACCGCGTCTTGCGTTGCCGTCGCAGCGCCATACCTCGAACGGCGCGACGCCTTCGACCGGCTCGAGCGGAACGTGCAGGTAACGCGGATCGTCGTCGAGGGCCGGGGCGCCGGTGCCGAAGCCGATCACGGCGAGGACGTCGGGCGCCGACAGCAGCGTCTCCAGCCGGTCCCGCTCGTAGCGCAGCTGAAGGGGCGAAAGCCGGGCGCTGGCGTGATGTTCCGGAATCCGGACGTCAAGATCGGCGGAAAGCGAAGATTCCGTCATTGTCGAATGCAGTACGTTCCATGAACCGGATTGCGGCGGGACGCATGATACACTGCGTCGCAGCTGCCGCAGTGAACGGCAGGCACCACGGAATGAAACGCATGGGGCAACAAACACCGGCCGAGCACGAGCTCGCCGAGCTCGTCGTCAGCAGCCTGAACCTGGAAAACCTCGCGCCAGCCGACATCGACCCGGAGGCGGTCCTGTTCGGCGGCGACCTGGGCCTGGACTCGATCGACGCACTGGAACTGGCCCTCGCGGTCTCGAAACGCTACGGCTTCGCCTTGCGTTCCGACAACGCCGACAACAAGCGCATCTTCAGCTCGCTGCGCGCCCTGGCGACGCACATCGAGCAGCATCGCCAGCCGTAGCTTCGCGTGCTGCGCATCGTCGCGTGGCTCGGGTTCATCGCGCTGGCCGGTGCCGCGGCGTGGCTGGACAACTCGCTGCTGCGCGGCTTGTGCGCGCCGGCGCTGCTGCTGGCCCTGGCCGCCGGCGTGCCGGTGCTGCGTGCAGCCCTGCTCGGCCTGTGCGTCGTCGCGATGATCCCGCTTGCGCTGGGCTACGGCGAGGCCGCGCTGGCCCTGATGCCCGCATTGATTGCCGCGTTGATCGGCTGGATCTTCGCGCGCACGCTGCGCCGCGGGCGCCGGCCGCTGATCGCGCGCATGATCGCCGCAATGGATGGCGAGCAGATGCTGCGCGACGAAGGCATCGCCCGCTACGCGCGTCGCCTGACCGGACTGTGGGCCGGCTGGCAGGGTGTGCTGGCGCTGCTCGGGCTGCTGCTCGCCATCGCCGCCAGCTGTTGCGCCGCTGACTGGCGCTGGCTGCCCGGCCCGCGCCTGTTCGGTGCCGTGCTGCTGCCGGCAGCGGTGCTCGCGTTGCTGCTCGGCGAGTTCCTGCTGCGACCCTACTTGCTGCCGCAGGCGCCGCGGCGCTCGCCGGTGCAGTTCATGCGCGGTCTGCTGCGCGCATGGCCGGCGGCGCTGAACGATTGACGCCGGCATTGCCTCGCACGCGGAAAGCCGCGATGCTGGCGCCGCACGATCGCACTGACCGAGCGCGTCCATGAGCACGACGACATTCCGCGAAACGCTGTGCATCGACCGCGAACATCCGGCGTTGCCGGGGCATTTTCCGGGGCAGCCGGTCGTGCCGGGCGTGATGCTGCTCGACTGGGTGGCGGCAGCGCTCGGACGCTGGCGCGGACTGCGCATCGCCGGATTGGCGCAGGTCAAGTTCCTGCGTCCGCTGCTGCCGGAACAGGATGCCGCGCTGCTGCTGACCGACACCGGCAGGAGTATACAATTCAGCATCAGCCACGGCGCGGCGACGATCGCCAGCGGCAGTCTCGAGGCCGTGCCGTGAGTCAGGACTGGATCGATCGCCCGGAGGCCGCCACGCACGGCGTCATCGCGTTCTCGGTGGCGCTGGTATTGCGCATCGGACGCACGGCCGCGCGCCTGCTGCTGGCGCCGGCCGCGCTGTATTTCTTCCTGCGCCGCGGACCGGAACGGCGCGCCTCGCGCGCTTTCCTGGGCCGCGCCTTCGGCCGCCCGGCCCACTGGTGGGAAGTGCTGCGCCATCTCTACATCTATGCCGCGACCATGCTCGACCGCGCGTTCCTGCTGTCCGAGTCGTTCCGCCGCTTCGATGTGCGCATCGAGGGTCTGGACGAACTGCACCGGCAGATGGATCGCGGCCGCGGCGTGCTGCTGCTCGGCGCGCACGTCGGCAGCTTCGAGATCCTGCGCACGCTCGGCGAGCAACGGCCGGACGTGCGCATCTGCGTCGTGATGGACACGCAGCACACGGCCGGCCTGAACGGGACGCTGCACGCGCTCAACCCGATGATCGCCGGCAACATCATCGATGCCGGTGCCGATCCCGCCGAACTGGCGCTGGCGATGCACGATGCGGCGCAGTCCGGCGCGCTGATCGGCCTGCTTGCCGATCGTGCCCGGCCGGGCGAGGCCGTGCGCGAGGTCGACTTTTTCGGCGCATCTGCGGCATTTCCGGTCGCACCGTACCTGGTCGCGTCGCTGCTGGAAGTGCCGGTGGTGCTGTGCATCGGCCTGTACCGCGGCCGCAACCGCTACGATTTATACTTTGAGACCTTCGCCGACGACCTGCGTCTGGCGCGTGCCACGCGCGCGCAGCAGGTCGGCGAATGGGCCCAGCGCTATGCCGCTCGGCTCGAGCACTACACGCGTCTTGCGCCCTACAACTGGTTCAACCTCTATGATTTCTGGCATCGTCGTGCTGATCCCGGCACTGCTCGCCGCGAGCCCGGCGCCGCCATCGGCGCCGACGCCTGAAACGTCGGCACTGATCGCGCGCCTGGCGCGTCCGGCGCCGTCCGACACGGCGTTCACCGAGGTGCGCTTCGTCAGCGTGCTCAAGCAGCCGTTGTTGCTGCAGGGCGAACTGCACTACGGCGGCGACGGCGAGCTGGGCAAGCGCGTCGACCGGCCGTATCGCGAGACGACGACGATCAGCGCCGGCAAGGTCGCGGTGCAGCGCGCCGGCAAGCCGGCGCAGCATTTTTCGCTCGAACGCGCGCCGGAGCTGCAGGCGCTGCTGGCTGCGTTCAGCGCGCTGCTCGGCGGCGATGCCGCGACGCTGGCGCGCTACTACGCAATCGAAACGGTGCAGGACGGCGCGCACTTCCGCCTGACGCTGACGCCGCGCGGCGAAGATCTTGCCAGGCACCTGCGCACGGTGGTCGTCGACGGCAACGGCAACGAGCCGCAGTGTTTCTCGCTGCAGCAGGCCGATGGCGACAGCAGCATCATGCTGCTCGGTGCGCTCGCCGCCAAGGTGCCGACCGAAGCGCCTACGCGAGCGGCGCTGGCTGAGTTGTGCCGGACCGGCACACCATGACATCGCCGCGACGCGTCGCCGTCGCGGTCGCATGGCTCGGCGCGCTGATCCTCGTCGCGCTCGTCGTGCAGCGCCGCCTGGTCGTCGTCAACGACCTGCGCAGCTTCATGCCGCCGGCGCAGACGACCGCGCAGAAGCTGCTGCTCGACCAGATCGGCGACGGGCCGGCATCGCGCCTGCTGCTGCTCGCCATCTCCGGCGCCGCGCCGGAACGCCTCGCCGCGTTGAGCCGCGAACTTGCCGCCAGCCTGCACGGCGATGCGCGCTTCACCCAGGTGCTGGACGGCCAAACCGACCTTTCGGCGCTCGACCCGAAGCTGCTGCCGTACCGCTACCTGCTTGCGCCGACGCTCGATCACGCCGCATTCGACGCGCCGTATCTGCACGAGCAACTCCAGCAGCGCGTCGCCGACCTGGGTTCGCCGGGCGCCGAACTGCTCAAGCCGTTGCTGGCCAGCGATCCGACGCTCGAGACGCTGGCGCTTGCGCAGCGCTGGACGCCGGCGCACACGCCGCAGCTGCGCGATGGTGTCTGGTTCTCGCCGGGCGGCGCGGCCTTGCTGCTGGTGCAGACCCAGGCGGCCGGATTCGATCCGGCGGCGCAGCGCATTGCGATCGACGCGCTCGAGGCCGCATACGCCGGCCTGCCGGGCGCCAGCGGCGCACGGCTGGAAATCAGCGGGCCCGGCTATTTCAGCGTGCTGGTCAGCGCGCGCACGCGCAGCGAGGCCGAGTGGCTCAGTGCATTCGGCACGATCGGTTTTGCGCTGCTGCTGGTGCTGGCCTATCGCAGTGCCGGCGTGCTGGGACTGGTCGCGCTGCCGATTGCCAGCGGCGCGGTGGCGGGTCTGGCGGCAACCGCGCTGGTGTTCCATTCCGTGCACGGCATCACGCTGGCGTTCGGCTTCACGCTGCTCGGCGTCGCGCAGGAATATCCGATCCGCGTGTTCAGCCATCGCCGCGCCGGTGCGACCGTGCACGACAGCCTGGCGGCGGTATGGCCGCTGTTGCGCCTGGCGATCGTTTCCGCATGCATCGCCTATCTGGCGTTCTACGCATCGGGCGTGACCGGGCTGCAGCAACTGGCCTGGTTCACGATCGTCGGCCTGCTCGTTGCCGGTGCGGCGACACGCTGGCTGCTGCCGCTGGCGATGCCGGCGCAGTTCGTCGACGTCGCGGCGAGCGCCTGGCTCGAACGCGCACGCGCGGCATTGAACGCACTGCCGCGTCCGCGCTGGTTGCCATGGGCAGCGCTGGTGCTGGCGTTGGCTTTGCTGTGGATCGCACCGCCGCCGTTCTGGCAAAACGACCTGGCGGCGCTGACGCCGGTGCCGCCGGCGTTGCTGCAACGCGAAGGCGAACTGCGCGGCGCGCTCGGCGCGCCGGACATCCGCTACCTGCTGGTGCTCGATGCAGCCGATGACGAACAGGTGCTGGCGCTGTCCGAGCACATCGATCCACAAGTGGACAAGTGGAAAGAGGCCGGTATCGTCGATGATGTCGAGTTGCCGAGCCGCTACCTGCCGAGTCTGGCCACGCAGCGCGCACGCCAGGCGAAACTGCCCGACCGCGCCGCGCTCGAGACCGCCCTGGCTGCCGCGCAGGACGATCTGCCGTTCCAGCCCGGACTGTTCGCGCCGTTCATCGACGATGTCGAGAAAGCGCGTGCGTTGCCGCCGCTGACGCCGCAGGCATTCGCGGCCTCGGCGCTCGGCTCGCGCCTGCAGGCGATGCTGACGCAACGCGATGGCCGCAGCGTTGCGCTGGCAACGCTGAGCGGCGTGCACGACGCCGACCGGCTCGGCGCAGCAGTCGCCGCGCTCGCCGAATCCGGCGCGGGCGTCAGCCTGCTCGACCTCAAGGCCGCATCCGAATCGCTCGTGGCCAGTTACCGCGAACGCATCGGCCAGGCGCTGGTCGTCGCGCTGCTGCTGTTGGCCGCCGCGGTGGCGATCGCGTTCCGCGACGTGCGCCGCGCCTGGCACGTGATCGCGCCGATGTCGCTGGCGACGCTGCTTGCCCTGGCGGTGTTGCGTGCGAGCGGCGTCTCGCTGTCGCTGTTCCATCTGGTTGCGTTGACGCTCGCCGCCGGCCTCGGCCTGCATTACGCGTTGTTCTTCGAGCGGCGCACCGACGATGCGGCGGAAGAACGCCGTACGCTGCACGCAACCTTGGTCTGCGTCGGTTCGGCGCTGCTCGTGTTCGGGCTGCTGGCAACCTCGAGCACGCCGGTGCTGCGCGCGATCGGCCTGACCGTCGCGCTCGGCGTCGGCTTCCACTTCTGCCTGTCGACGCAAATGGCCCGACGTCGCCCTGATGACGAAGGACATGACGTCGAAGAAAAGGATGTCCAGGGGATATGATCTGCAGCATCAGCGAAGCGCCAACGTGGCTGCGCGTCAAATGAGAGCGGTCGGATGGAACAGCACTGGCAGGACCTGATCCCGCATCGCGGCGCGATGTGCCTGCTCGATGCCGTGGTCGACTGGAACGACGACCAAATTCGGGCGACGTCGACCTCGCACCGGCGCGCCGACAACCCGTTGCGCAGCGATGGCATGTTGCGCAGCGTGCACCTGTGCGAATACGCCGCGCAGGCGATGGCCGCGCATGGCGGCCTGCTCGCGCAACGCGAAGGAAACGTCGCGGCGCCGGGTTTCCTGGTGTCGCTGCGCGCGGTGAAACTGCATGTTGCGCGGATCGACGACCTGATCCACCTGCTCGATATCCGCGCCGAAAAACTGCTCGATGGCGGCGCCAGCTGGCAGTACGCGTTTCGCGTCGAGCACGCCGGCGTGCTGCTCGCCGAAGGCCGCGCCGCGGTGATGACGCAGGAGGCCGCGCGGTAACAGCCGGGCGCAGTCGCCCCGCGGGCGCTTGACCTTTTGAACGCGGATCGATGCGGATCAACGCCGATCAACGCGGACAGGAGCAGGCGGCGAATCCGTTCAGACCTTTTCCTCTGCAGCACTGTCCGCGTCGATTGCCTTCTTGTCCGCGCAATCCGCGTTCAAGAAACAGCCTCTACGAATGCTCCGGCGCAGGGCCGCGAACCAGCCACTCGCCGGCGTAATGGCGCACCAGCACCAGCGCGCCGATCACGAACGGAATCATCGCCAGATGCCGGCCGCTGATGCCGAGCAGGAACGGCGATTCGTCGAACTCGAAGAACTCGGCGATCATCCACCAGGCGTTCGCAGTGATCCAGAACACGACTGCGAGGTTGTGCGCCAGGTCGCTGCGGTTGCGCCGCGCACGCCAGGTGATGAAGATCGCCGCACCGAGCGTCGGCACGATCATGAACATGCCGAAGGCCCGCCACATCATGCACCAGCTGATGTCCTTCATCAGCCAGAACACGATGTGCAGGTTCTCGGTCTTGCGCTGTGCAAGCGGCACGCAATACATGGGCAGCTTCATCGATCGGATCATTCCGGGGGTGTGCAACAATGCTGGCATGACGGATTCGGCCAACACAACCCGCGCCCGGCGCGCACTCGTGACCGGCGGCAGCGGCGACATCGGCGCGGCGATCTGCAGCGAACTGGCGGCGCAAGGCTGCATCGTCTGCGTGCACGCAAACGCGCATCGCGGGCGCGCGCGGGAAGTCGTCGCCGCGATCGTCGCCGGCGGCGGCCGCGCCGAGGCGGTCGCATTCGATCTGACCGATGCCGCAGCAACGCGAAGCGCGCTCGACGCGCTGCTCGCCGGCGGCCCGATCGACGTGCTCGTGCACAACGCGGGCATCCACGACGATGCGCCGATGGCCGGCATGACCGATGCGCAATGGCACCGGGTCATCGACGTGTCGCTGCACGGCTTCTTTCACGTGACGCAGCCGCTGCTGCTGCCGATGGGGCGTGCGCGCTTCGGCCGCATCGTTTGTGTTTCGTCGGTCGCCGCGCTGCTCGGCAATCGCGGCCAGACCAACTATGCGGCAGCCAAAGCCGCGCTGCACGGCGCGGCGAAATCGCTGGCGCGCGAGATGGCCTCGCGCGGCATCACCGTCAACGTCGTCGCGCCGGGCGTGATTGCCGGGCACCTGGCCGATGCCGCGTTCGACGCCGCGCAGATCCGGCAGCTGGTTCCGGCCGGGCGCGCCGGAACGCCGCAGGAGGTCGCCGCGCTGATCGCCTTCCTGTGCTCGGACCACGCCGGCTACGTCAACGGCCAGGTGATAGGAATCAACGGCGGCATGGCCTGACGCGGCGCCAGCCATCCGTTTGCCGACCCCGGGTTGCGAGTGGCCGCCCCAGCGCGCGCCGATCGCGCATATTGCCGCCGCGGCCGCGTCTCCATCGGGGAGCCGGCTTCCGCGCCTGCGGCACCGCCGCTATACTTATGCGCTGTTTTGGCCGCACCCGCGGCCTGCGCTGCCCATGGGTGAGATAAGTGACCAATCCCGTTAGCCCGACCGACCGGGTGTTCCTGAAGCATTTCTCGATGATGATCGGCTTTCTCGTGCTGGTCATGTTCGCGTTGATCGGGCTGGCGCTCTACCTGTACTCGGGCCATCCGCCGCCGGGAAATCCCGCGCTGAAGGCCGAAGTCGAGGCGCGCGTCGCGCCGGTCGGCGCGGTCTATGCCGGCGACACCGGGCGTGCCGCGATGGCCGCCGCGCAGGACGCGGCGAAGAAGGCCGCCGCCTCGCAGGTGGCTTACGGCGGCACGACCGACGGCAAGACGATCTTCGGCAACCTGTGCACGACCTGCCACATGAATGCCGCGACCGGCGCACCGGTCATTACCGACAAGGCGGCGTGGGCACCGCGTGTCGCGCAGGGGCTCGACACGCTGGTCAAGCACGCGACGGAAGGTTTCCAGGGCAAGGACGGCAAACTGATGCCGGCCAAGGGCGGCAATCCGGCGCTGACCGACGCGCAGGTCAAGGCCACCGTCGAGTGGATGCTCAGCCAGGTGAAATGACTTCAGCATGAAGTCATCCCGTGCAACACGCAGGGTGCGTGACGACACGGGACCCAGCCTCAATCATGACGAAGTGATCCCTGCGGTGACGCAAGATGCGTGGGGTTCGGACTGGCGCCTACGCAACACCGCTGTCGGCGCGCAGCTGGTGCGCAAAGTCCGTCAAGTCCGGGAAGAATCGTGCAAATGCTTCGTCCAGCGCGTCAGCCTGGTCCCATAGCGCGGCTCCCGCCTCTGCCAACGGATTGGCACGCCGCAGGCGGCCACTGATTCCTCGCAGTACCTGCTCGATCGTCGCGCGCTGCGCATACGCGCCGAACAGGTCGTGCGTCCGGAAATAGTGTGCGAACCGGTTCAGGTCCACTGGCAGCCACGCGGCATGACGGTCGAGCAAGTCGCCGGTGCGGGCGGAGAACGCAGCCAGCGGCTGGTCGGAATAAGACGCCCACTCGTGCGCCAGCACATGATCGAAGTAGACGTCGACCAGGATGCCGGCATAGCGCCGCCATGGCGCCTCGAACAACGTCCTGGCGGCCGCAACGACGGGATGGCTATCCGTATAGACATCTATACGCCGATGCAGCAGAACGCCGGCGCGCACGCCCGCCGGCCAGCCCGGGTCCGGCGCCCCGCGCCAGAAATCGCCGAGCAGGCTGCCGAGCAGCAGGTCCTCGTCGGCGCCGGCGAGCAGGGCATGCGCGAGGTGGTTCACCGTTCTTCCCGGTGCATGCGGCGCAGATCCGCCGCGGTCGAGTATTATGCGCAGCCTTATGAGCAAAGTTCCTGTCATGGCTCCGACCCAGTTCCGCGAGCTGCCCAAGCTGCTGCTGCCGGGGCCCGCCGGCGTGATCGAAGCCGCCACGGCGCTGCCGGCCGCCGCCGATGCGCGGCCCGGCACCGCGATCATCTGCCACCCGCATTCGCAGCAGGGCGGCACGATGCACAACAAGGTCGTCACGATCGTCGAGCGTTCGTTGCGCGAGCTGGGCCTGGCCACGGTCACGTTCAACTTCCGCGGTGTCGGCGAGTCGAGCGGGACGTTCGACGACGGCCGCGGCGAAACCGACGACCTGCTGGCGGTCGCCGACTGGGTAAGGCAGGTCCGCGCCGACGATGTGCTGTGGCTGGCCGGCTTTTCGTTCGGCAGCTACGTCGCGGCGCGCGCGGCGGCGCAACTGTCGCCGCGCCAGCTGATCAGCATTGCGCCGCCGGTCAGCCGCTGGGGCTTCGCCGCGCTTGCCGCGCCGGCATGCCCGTGGCTGATCGTGCAGGGGGAAACCGACGAGGTTGTCGATCCGGAAGCGGTGTATGCCTTCGTCGCCGCGCAGAAAGCGCCGCCGACGCTGGTGCGCCTGCCGGAAACGGGGCATTTCTTCCATCGTCGCCTGATGGACCTGCGCGGTGTCATCAAGAATGCGGTACGCGCCAACCTGCCGGCCGCGACCGGCACGCGCGGAGCATGATCGATCCGCAAGCGGCACCCGGCGCGGCGCTGCCGAGCGAGCGCTATGCGCTTGGCGTTGCGCAGCGGCGCTGGGAGGACGATAACGCGCAGCGCGCCGTGCTGGCCGAACTCGACCGCATCCACGTCGCGTTGGTCGATGCCGGGCGCGCGCCCGCGCCGCGCTGGTGGCAGCCATGGCTGAGGGCGGCGCGTCCGGTGCAAGGACTCTACCTGTGGGGCGCAGTCGGACGCGGCAAGACGTTGCTGGTCGACCTGCTGTTCCAGTCCGTTCCGGTCGAGCGCAAGCTGCGCCTGCACTTCCATCGCTTCATGGGGCGCGTCCACGCCGAGTTGCGCAAGCTCGAGGGCCAAAGCGACCCGCTGCGCGACGTCGCCGCGCATTTCGCCGCACAGGCGCGCCTGTTGTGCCTCGACGAATTCTTCGTTACCGACATCGGCGACGCGATGCTCCTGTCCGGTCTGCTGCAGCACCTGTTCGAGCGCGGCACGACGCTGGTCACGACCTCCAACATCGAACCTGCGCAGCTGTATCGCGACGGCCTGCAACGCGCGAAATTCCTGCCCGCCATCACCCTGCTGGAACGGCACTGCCGCGTCGTCGAGCTGGTCGCCGCGCAGGACTATCGCCTGCGCGAGCTGAGCCGCGCCGGCGTGTATTTCACACCGCCCGGCGCTGCCGCCGAGCGGGCGCTGGATGCCTGCTTCGGGCGCATCGCGCCCGGCACGCGCCGGCCCGAAGCGCAGATCGACGTGAACGGCCGCGGCATCCCGGTCAAGCGCCGTGCCGACGGCGTGATCTGGTTCGACTTCGATGCGCTGTGCGAAGGCCCGCGTTCGGTCGCCGACTACATCGAACTGGCGCAGAGCTTCAATACCGTGCTGATCTCCGGCGTGCCGCAATTTTCCCCGCAAATGGAAGATGCGGCACGGCGCTTCATCGATCTGGTCGACGAGTTCTACGACCGCGGCGTGAACCTGGTTCTGTCGGCAGCCGTGCCGATCGTCGAGCTGTACGACGGTGACCGCCTGCGCGCCGAATTCGCGCGCACGCAATCGCGCTTGATCGAGATGCAGAGTTCCGAGTACCTGGCGCGCGCGCATCGCCACTGACGACGGTGCATTTCCCGCAATCTTGAAAGCGGCCGGCGGCGCCCCAAGAGCAGACATCCCATCACGCGGAAATTGACCATGCGCACGCGCGAACTGGGCCGCAGCGGCCTGAAGGTATCCTCGATCGGGCTGGGCTGCATGGGCATGAGCCAGTTCTACGGCGTGCGCGACGACGTCGAGTCGATCGCGACGATCCATGCCGCCCTCGACGCCGGCATCACGCTGCTCGACACGGCCGACATCTACGGCCCGTTCATCAATGAACAGCTCGTCGGCCAGGCGATCAAGGGCCGGCGCGACGAGGTCGTGCTCGCGACGAAGTTCGGTTTCCAGCACGATCCGGCCGACCCGGTGCGCGTGATCAACGGCCAGCCGGCCTACGTGCACGCGGCGTGCGACGCGAGCCTGCGGCGCCTGGGCGTCGACGTCATCGACCTGTACTACCTGCACCGAGTCGATGCCGCGGTGCCGATCGAGGAGACCGTCGGCGCGATGGCCGAGCTCAAGCGCGCCGGCAAGGTGCGCCATCTTGGCTTGTCCGAGGTCGCGCCGGCCACGCTGCGTCGCGCCTGTGCCGAACATCCGATCAGCGCATTGCAGAGCGAATATTCGCTGTGGACGCGCGAGCCGGAGGACGGCGTGCTCGCCGCGTGCCGTGAACTGGGTGTCGGCTTCGTCGCCTACAGCCCGCTCGGACGCGGGTTCCTGAGCGGAGAAATCCGCCGCTTCGAGGACTTCGCGGCCGACGACTACCGGCGCAAGCATCCGCGCTTCCAGGGCGACAACTTCGCGCACAATCTCGCGCTGGCCGACCGCGTGCGCGAATTGGCCGCCGCCAGGGGCTGCAGCGCGGCACAACTGGCACTGGCCTGGGTGCTCGCGCAGGGCGATGATATCGTACCGATCCCGGGCACCAAGCGACGCAAGTACCTCGAGCAGAACATCGGCGCCGTGCAGATGCTGCTGAGCGGGGCCGAGCGGGCGGCGCTCGACGCGGCGTTTCCGCGCGACGTCGCTGCCGGCGCACGCTACCCGGAAAAGATGCAACGCCTGAGCGGTCGCTGAGCACGACCCGGCGCGGCAATGACGTTCGGCCCATTGCAGCGAGAATGCCCCCGGAATTAATTTATACTATTCAGTTCATTATTCGCTTCCGCGATTTCGCGGGCGCGCTCCTGCGACCGGCCGCATCGGGCCGTGTCGAAACAGGGCCCGGCCAAACGACGGACAAGAAGAATCAACGGAGAACCCTGCACATGAAGTCGCCGTATCTGCCTTCGCTGCTGGCTGCCGCAACACTCGCGATCGGCGCCTGCAGCAAGGCACCGCAACAGCCGCAACAGATGCCGCCGCCGGAAGTCGGCGTGGTCGAAGCCAAGGCGCAAGCGATCCCGCTGACCCGCAATCTGGTCGGCCGCCTGTCCGCGACACGCACGGCCGACGTGCGTGCGCGCGTCGCCGGCGTCTTGCTCAAGCGCGTGTATACCGAAGGCACCGACGTCAAGGAAGGCCAGGTGCTGTTCCAGATCGATCCGGCGCCGTTGCAGGCGGCGTTGAACGCGCAGCTGGCCAACCTGGCCGCGGCGCAGGCGACCGCGCAGAACAACCATGTGGCCGCCGAACGCGCGCGTTCGGTCGCGAGCAAGGGGCTGCTGTCGAAAACCGATCTGGACAATGCCGACGCGGCCGAACGCACCAGCGCTGCAGCGGTCAAGCAGGCGCAGGCGACGGTCGATACGGCCAGGATCAACCTGGGCTACGCCAGCGTCACCGCGCCGATCAGCGGACGCGCCGGCCAGCAGCAGGTCACCGAAGGTGCGCTGGTCGGCCAGGGCGAGGCGACGCTGCTGACATCGATCTTCCAGCTCGATCCGATCTACGTCAATTTCACCCAGGCCGTCGGCGAACTCGACGCGCTGCGCCGTGCGCAAGCCAGCGGCGATGTAACGCTCGAAGGCCAGAACAAGGCCAAGGTCGAACTGGTGTTGCCCGACGGAACCCCCTACGGGCAGCCCGGCACGCTTGATTTCTCCGACATCGCCGTCGATGCGTCGACCGGCGCGGTCAACCTGCGCGGCATCGTGCCGAATCCCGACCACACTCTGCTGCCGGGCATGTATGTCAGCGTGCGCGTGACGCTCGGCGAGCTCAAGCACGCATTCCTGGTGCCGCAGGCGGCCGTGTTGCGCGATCCGAAAGGTCCGTATCTCTATGTCGTGGGCAAGGATGGCAAGGTCGCGTTGAAGCGGATCAAGGCCGACGCCCAGCAGGCCGACACCTGGATCGTCACCGACGGCGTTGCCGACGGCGACCAGATCGTCGTCTCGGGCGTGCAGAGGGTGAAGCCCGACGCGCCGGCAAAAGCCGTTCCGTGGCAACCGAACGCCGATGCCGCCAAGGCGCCGGCCGCCGCGCCCTCCGCCGCCGACAAGCACTAGATCGCCATGCCGAGTTTTTTCATTGACCGTCCGATCTTCGCCTGGGTCATCGCGATCCTGATCCTGCTCGGCGGGGCGATCGCGATCACGACGCTGGGCATCGAGTCCTATCCGTCGATCGCGCCGCCGCAGGTCGTGGTCAGCGCGAGCTATCCGGGTGCCGACGCCGAAACGGTCGAGAAGACCGTCACCCAGGTCATCGAGCAGCAGCTGACCGGCATCGATCACCTGATGTATTTCAGCTCGACCTCGAGTGCGAACGGCGGCTCGTCCGTCACGCTGACGTTCGAGCCCGGCACGAATCCGGACATCGCCCAGGTGCAGACGCAGAACAAGGTCGCGCTGGCCACGCCGCGGCTGCCGACCGAGGTGACGCAGCAGGGCGTGACGACGGTGAAGTCGAACCCGGACTTCCTGATGTTCTTCGCCCTGAAGTCCGAGGACGGGCGGCTCAATTCGTACGAGCTCAACAACATCGTCTCGTCGAGCGTGATCGACCAGATCGCCCGCCTGCAGGGCGTCGGCAACACGTTCCAGGTCGGTTCCGAATACGCGATGCGCATCTGGCTCGACCCGGACAAGCTGCACGGCTACAGCATGTCGGCGGCGCAGGCGCTGGCGGCAGTGCAGGTACAGAACGTCCAGGTGGCGGCCGGCTCGATCGGCTCGGAACCTTCGCTGCCGGGTGTCGGCTTTACCGCGACCGTGCGCGCCGAAGGCCGCTTCACGACGCCGGAACAGTTCGAAAACATCATCCTGCGTGCCGACAGCGACGGCACGACGGTGCGCCTGAAGGACGTCGCGCGCGTCGAGCTCGGGCCGTACAGCTACGGCCAGCGCGTCATGTACAACGGCCAGCCTGTCGCCGGCGTCGGCGTGCAACTGGTCAGTGGCGCCAATGCACTCACCGTGGCGAAGGAAGTTCGCGCCAAGCTCGACGAGTTGCAGTCGACGTTCCCGGCCGGCGTGTCGACTTTCGTGCCGTACGACTCGACGCAGTTCATCCGCATCTCGATCGAGGAAGTCGTGAAGACGCTGCTCGAGGCGATCGTCCTGGTCTTCCTCGTCATGCTGCTGTTCCTGCAGAACGTGCGCGCCACCGTGATCGCGACGCTCGTCATTCCGGTGGCGCTGATGGGTGGTTTCCTCGGCATGTGGGCGGTCGGTTTCACGATCAACCAGTTGAGCCTGTTCGGCATGGTGCTGGCGATCGGAATCGTGGTCGACGATGCGATCGTCGTGATCGAGAACGTCGAACGCATCATGCGCGAAGAAGGCCTGAGTCCGAAGGAAGCCACGAAAAAGGCGATGCAGCAGATATCCGGCGCGGTCGTGGCGATCGCGGTCGTGCTGATGGCGGTATTCGTGCCGAGCGCGATGCAGTCCGGTTCGGTCGGCGCAATCTATCGCCAGTTTGCCCTGACGATCGCGCTGTCGACCGGCTTCTCGGCGTTCCTCGCGCTGATTTTCACGCCGGCGCTGTGCGCGACGATCATCAAGCCGGTGCACGAGGGCAAGAAGAATTTCCTGTTCAGCTGGTTCAACCGCACGTTCGACTGGACGCGCAACACCTACACCGGAAACATCCGCAGCGCGATTCGCCACATACCGGTCTGGATGGGCGTCTTCGTCGTGATCGTGGTGGCATGCGCCTTCATGTTCGTCACGTTGCCGAAAAGCTTCGTGCCGGAGGAGGACCAGGGCTACGCGCTCGCCGTCGTCGCGTTGCCGGCCGGCGCGACGATCGCGCGCACCAATGCGGTCATGGACAAGGTGGCGTCGATCATCCGCAGCAACGAGGAGGTTGCCGCCACCTTCGCGCTCAGCGGTTTCAGCTTCGTCGGCAGCGGCGAGAACGTGGGCATGGCGTTCGTCCGCCTGAAGCCCTGGGACGAGCGCAAGGCGACGGCGCCGCAGCTGATCCAGCGCCTGCAGGGCCAGCTCTTCGGCGGCGTGCGCGACGGCATGGTATTCGTCGTCAACCTGCCGACCATCCGCGGTCTGGGCCGCTTCGGCGGTTTTGACATGTACCTGCAGGACCGCAACGGGCAGGGGCACGACGCCCTGGTTGCCGCGCAGAACATGCTGCTCGGCAACGCCGCCAAGCATGCCGACACGCTGGTCGGCGTGCGGCCGAATGGCCTGGAGGATGCGCCGCAGCTGGAGATGAAGGTCGATCGGGTGCAGGCGCAGTCGATGGGGCTTTCGCTATCGGACGTCTATACCGCCATCCGTCTGATGCTCGCCCCGGTCTACGTCGACGACTTCGTCTATGGCGGCCGCGTATTGCGCGTGAACATGCAGGCCGACGCGGCATTCCGCGCCAACCCCGATGCGTTGAGCCACTTCTACGTGCCCAGCAGCCGCAGTGCCGCGGCCACGGCCGCCGCGGCATCGAACGCGGGCGGCACCGCCGCCACGGTCGGCGCGTCGATGATTCCGCTGTCGAACGTCGTGCATACCTCGTGGAAGATGGGCTCGCCGAGCCTGGTGCGCTACAACGGCTACGAGGCGATCGACATCGTCGGCAGCAACACGCCGAGCAAGAGCACCGGCGAGGCGATGGACCTGATGCAGGACCTGGTCAAGCAATTGCCGCCCGGTTTCGGTTCCGAATGGACCGGCCAGTCGTTGCAGGAACTCATTGCCGGCAGCCAGGCGCCGCTGCTGATCACGCTGTCGATCGTCGTCGTGTTCCTGTGCCTGGCGGCGCTGTACGAAAGCTGGTCGATTCCCGTGGCGGTCATGCTCGTCGTGCCGCTCGGCCTGACCGGCATGCTCGTGCTCACCTGGATGAGGCACTGGTTCGACCCGAACCTGACGAACGACGTGTACTTCAAGGTCGGCTTGCTGACGATCATTGGCCTGGCTGCCAAGAACGCCATCCTGATCGTCGAATTCGCGGTCTCGGAACAACGCTCCGGCCGCGCGCTCGGCACCGCCGTGGTCGACGCCGCGCGCCTGCGCCTGCGGCCGATCCTGATGACGTCGTTCTGCTTCATCCTCGGCGTGCTGCCGCTGGCGATCTCGACCGGCGCCGGCGCCAACGCGCGCCATGCGATCGGCACCGGCGTGATCGGCGGCATGATCTTCGCGACCTTCCTCGGCGTGCTGCTGATCCCGGTGTTCTACGTGTTCGTGCGCCGGCTGCTCGGCGACCGGCTCGAGCCGGTCGAGGAAACGCTGGCGGCGACGCGCGATCCGAACGTGCACACATAGACCGAGGTGCTTCCGGGTGATTGTTCTTGAACGGCGGCAAGACGGAATGAGCCTTCGTCCGTGAAGGCTCTCTCCGCGGAAATAGGTGAAACATCCGCGTCAATCCGCGTTCGAGAATCAGTCTTTCCGCCGCCGGCGCGCACATCTCCTGCCCGCAGCCTCCAGCCGCTACAATAGCGATACACCAGTGGCGCCGCGCCGGCGCCGAGAACAACTTTTGGGAGACAGCCATGGCCGAACCGACCCTCGCCGCGCCGTCCGGCGGCGCCAAAATCACGATCGCCGACGGCAAGCTGACCGTGCCGAACAATCCGATCGTGCCGTTCATTGAAGGCGACGGCACCGGCCGCGACATCTGGCGCGCTTCGGTGCGCGTGTTCGACGCGGTCGTGGAAAAAGTATACAAAGGCCAGCGCAAGATCCACTGGATGGAAGTCTACGCCGGCGAAAAATCGTTCAAGCAGTTCAACTCGTGGCTGCCGGATGCCACCGTCACGGCCTGCCGCGACTACCTCGTCTCGATCAAGGGCCCGCTGACGACACCGATCGGCGGCGGCATCCGCTCGCTCAACGTCGCGCTGCGCCAGATGCTCGACCTGTACGTCTGCCTGCGCCCGGTGCGCTGGTTCAAGGGCGTGCCGTCGCCGGTCAAGGCGCCGGAAAAGGTCGACATGGTGATCTTCCGCGAGAACTGCGAGGACATCTACGCCGGCATCGAGTTCGAGCAGGGCAGCGAGGCCAACAGGAAATTCCTCGAGCTGCTGAAGGCGAACTTTCCGAAGGAGTACGGCAAGATCCGCTTTCCCGAATCGTCGGGCATCGGCATCAAGCCGGTGTCGAAGGACGGCTCCGAGCGCCTGATCCGCTCCGCGATCGAGTATGCGATCGCCAACAAGCGCAAATCGGTGACCCTGGTGCACAAGGGCAACATCATGAAGTTCACCGAAGGCGCGTTCCGCAACTGGGGCTATGCGCTTGCCGAGCGCGAGTTCGGCGGCCAGGTGTATACATGGGAACAATGGGAAAAAACCAAGGCCGCAAACGGCGAAGCGGCGGCCAACGCCGAGCAGAAAGCCGCGCTTGCGTCCGGCCGCATCCTGATCAAGGACGCGATCGCCGACATCACGCTGCAGCAGGTATTGACGCGGCCCGAGGAGTTCGACGTCATCGCGACGCTCAATCTCAACGGCGACTACCTGTCCGATGCGCTGGCCGCGCAGGTCGGCGGCATTGGCATCGCGCCGGGCGGCAACATCAACTACCTGACCGGGCACGCGGTGTTCGAGGCGACGCACGGCACCGCGCCGAAATACGCCGACCTGGACAAGGTCAATCCCGGCTCGGTCATCCTGTCCGGCGAGATGATGCTGCGCTACATGGGCTGGACCGAAGCGGCCGACTCGATCATCCGCGCGATGGACGTGGCGATCGGCAACAAGACCGTGACCTACGATTTCGCGCGCCTGATGGAAGGCGCGAAAGAGGTCAAGTGCTCCGAGTTCGCCGACGAGCTGATCCGCGCCGTCTGAGGCGGAGCGTTCGACCCGTGCCGACCTGATCGGGCCGTCGGATCACGATCATCGGATCACCGCCATTGGATCATGGCCATCGGGCCGGACCCGGTTTGCGGCGCCTGATCGCAAGATCGTAGACGGACCGCATCACGAATGCCGCCAGGAACGCGACGCGCGCAGCCGCGTCGCGCCTTGCATTGCGCACGCGCCGCGGCTTGCGCTTCATGCCGGAATTGGCCGCCACGCGGGCGCCGGCGACGGTCACGCACGTGCCAGCCATGAGCCTGTCGATGTCTCCCGGCGAGGCGCCCGGGGAGGTCTCGCAGGCGTTCACGGGCAGCTCGCCACCTGCGCGGTCCGCAGATGCCGCTGGCGATCGACGCTGCGACCGTCGCTGCCGGCCGGTTTCGCCGTCGCGTCGGCTGCGGCGGCACGGCTTGCGTCGTCGACCCGAAGGTAGCCGCCGTTGAACAACTGTCCCTGCGCCAGGCGCTGCAGGTGGGTCCAGAATGCGGTCATGGCCGAATCCTCTTCGATTTGAACGGAAGCACACGATAGCCTTGTGCATGCGCGCCAAAAAGCGATACTTTTGCAAGCCAGAGTTGAATTCCACTCAACCCGAGCAGGGCGATGAGCAGACCCCCGTTGCATGCACTGCAAGCCTTCGTTGCCGTGGCACGCATGCGCAACCTGACCCGTGCGGCGGCGCAATTGAACCTCACGGTCAGCGCGCTGAGCCACCAGATGCGCGCGCTCGAGGAGCGCCTCAACCAGCGCCTGCTGCTGCGCGGTCCGCGCGGCGTGATGCTGACGCCGCGCGGCGAGCGCCTGCTCGAATCGATCGCGCCGCACATCGACGGCATCGAGCACGTCTTCGCGCGCCTGCGCGAGCGCAATGCCGATGCGCTGACGATCAGCGCGCTGCCGCTGTTCTCGACCAGCTGGCTGATGCCGCGCCTGCCGGCGTTCATGGCGCGCCATCCGGGTCTGGAGTTCAACCTGCAGACCAGTGTCGCGCTGGTCGACTTCGAGCGCGAGCCGGTCGACGCGGCGCTGCGGCTGGGCGGCGGCCAGTGGCCGGGTCTGACGGCCGAGCACCTGTTCGACGAATGGATCGTGCCGATGGCCAGTCCCAAGCTCGTCGCCGGCCGGCGCAAGCCGAAGCCCGGCGAGATGTCGAGCTGGCCGCTGATCGGCGAGTCGGACGATGACAATGCGCGCTGGCGCCGCTGGTTTTCCCAGTTCGGCGGCACGCCGCCGAAGCGCTACGCGGCCAGCTTCACCGAGGCCGAGCTGCTGCACCGCGCTGCCGCCGAAGGCATGGGCATCGTGCTCGGCCGCCTGATCCTGGCCAAGCCGCTGATCGACAACGGCACCCTGGTCGTGCTGACCGACCAGCGCATGCCGGCCGGCTACGGCCACTACCTGGTCTATCCCGCGCGCTCGGCGGAGCACGCGCCGCTGCTTGCCTTCCGCGACTGGCTGCACGCCGAGATCCGCAAATACCTCAGGTCCGAGCGCAGCCACGCCCGGCGCAAGGCGCGCCCCTAGAAACGCGCCTGACGCTCCATCGAGTTGCGGCGCAAAAAGAGCTTTGGACGCGGACTACGCGGCTCGACGCGGATGAGCACGAAGCAACCCTTTCGTGGCTTTATCCGCGTTATTGCTCTCCATCTGCGCTGATGCGCGGTCAAGGCTTTTTTCTCTTGTTTTCCCCTAAACTGCGTGCATGAACAGCGTCGCCGCAGCGGTGCAGCGCGAGGTCGACAAGGCCCTGGTTGACGTCTGCGCGCGCGAGCTGCGCGCCGGCTTCGCCGACTACCACGCACGTTTCAGCGCGATCACGCAGCGGGCGCAGCGCCGCTTCGAGATGCGCGACTGGCAGGGCGCGCAGAACGACACGAGCGAGCGCATCGAACTGTACGAGCGCTGCATCGGCGAGATGGTCGGGCGCATCGAGCGCATGCTCGGTGCCGCGCCATCCGACCGCGCGCTGTGGAGCGCGGTGCGCGATGCCTACGCGGCGGCGATCGCCGGACTGCTCGACCAGGAGCTGTACATGACCTGGTTCAACACCCTGGCGCGGCGTTTCTTCCGTATCCGCGGCGTCGACGCGTCGATCGAGTTCGTCGCGCTCGACATCGATCCGACCGATCGCATCACGCATCCGGTCGCACGCCACAGCTACGCGGTCTGGGGCAACCTGCCGCGCATCTGCCAGAAGATCCTCGACGACTACCCGTTCAAGGCGCCGTATGCGCATGCCGGCTTGTGCGCGATGCGCCTGGCCGACGCGCTGACGCGCCGCCTGGCCGCCTGGGGCGAGGAGCCCGTGCGTGCGGTCGAACTGCTCGAAACGGTGTTCTACCGCGAACGCCGCGCCTACCTGGTCGGGCGCATCTTCGGCGTCGAACAGGTCGTGCCGCTGGTGATCGCTCTGGTGCACGACAGCGCCGGCATCCGCGCCGATGCGGTGCTGATCGAGCGCGTCAACGTCGCGCAGATCTTCGGTTATACGCGCAGCTACCTGCATGCCGACCTCGCCACGGTCGGCGACGCGATCGTGTTCCTGCACACGCTGCTGCCGAACAAGCCGGTCGACGAGATCTACACCGTGCTCGGCCGAGCCAAGCAGGGCAAGACCGAACGCTACCGGCATTTCTTCCGCCATCTGGCAACCGATCCGGACGAACGCTTCGTGCACGCCGACGGCGTGCGCGGCATGGTCATGCTGGTCTTCACGCTGCCGGCGTACCCGCTCGTGTTCAAGCTGATCCGCGACCGCTTCGCCTACCCGAAGGATGCGGCACGCGAGGAAGTCATGGCGAAATACCATCTCGTCTTCCACCACGATCGCGCCGGCCGCCTGATCGACGCACAGGAGTTCCGTTTCCTGCGCTTTCCGCGCGCGCGCTTCGCGCCGCAACTGCTCGCCGAGATCCTCGGCGAATGCCAGGCCAGCGCCTACGCCGACGGCGACGACATCGTCATCGCCCATTGCTACGTCGAGCGGCGGCTGCGGCCACTCGACCTGTACGTGCGCGAGAACGCCGAGAGCACCTCGTTGCAGGCGATCCTCGACTACGGCCAGGCGATCAAGGACCTCGCCCGCAACAACATCTTTCCGGGCGACCTGCTGTTCAAGAATTTCGGCCTGACCCGGCACGGGCGCGCGATCTTCTACGACTACGACGAGCTGTGCCTGGTCACCGACTGCCGCTTCCGCGAGCTGCCGGACAGCGACGAGACGACGCCGGGCATCGACGCCTATTACGTCGGTCCGCACGATGTGTTTCCGGAGCAGTTCCCGCGCTTCCTCGGCATCGAAGCGGCCTTGCGCGATGCGCTGGTCCGCGCGCACGGCGAAATCTTCGACGTGCGCTGGTGGACGCGCCTGCAACAGCAGCTGCGCGCCGGCGAAACACTCGACGTGCCGCCATATCCGGATGCCCTGCGCCTGCCGGCGTGGCCCGGCGGCGGCGCCGCGGCGGTATAATCGCGCCGCCATTCCCGCCCAAAAACAAGGCTGATCCCGATGAAGAAGCTCATCCTCGGCGCGTCGATCGCGCTAGTACTCGCCGCTTGCGGCAATTCGCAGCCGCCGGCGCCTGCCAACAGCAACATCACCGCCGCACCGAAGCCGGCCAACGACCAGCCGGCGCAACCGCCGCCGCCGCAGAGTGCCGAGCAGCCGTTCGCGCAGAAGCTCGACCAGGTGCTCGCCGGCAGCTGGCGCTCGGATGGCAACAAGGCGCGCGACAAGTACCGCCACCCGAAGGAGACGCTCGAATTCTTCGGTCTCAAGCCCGGCATGACGCTGATCGAGCTGACTCCGGGTGGCGGCTGGTATGCCGAGGTGCTGGCGCCGCTGATGAAGGGCAGCGGCAGCTACGTGGCGGCGATCGTGACGCCGAAAAAGAAGGAAGGCGAAGACGCGCAGGACATGGACGCGTTGAGCAAGAAGTTCGCCGGCGATGCTGCCGAGTACGGCGACGCGAAGGTCGAGCAGTTCGACCTCAAGGCACCGAACCTCGGTCCGCCCGGCTCGGCCGACATGGTCGTCACGTTCCGCAACGTGCACAACTGGGTCATGGCCGATGCGGCGCCCGGCATGTTCAAGGCCGTGTTCGACGTGCTCAAGCCGGGCGGCGTGCTCGGCGTGACCGACCATCGCGCGGTGCCGGATGCCGATCTGGAGAAGATCAAGCAGTCCGGCTATTTGCCGGAAGACTTCGTGATCAAGCTCGCCACCGACGCCGGCTTCAAGCTCGATGCCAAGAGCGAGATCAACGCCAACCCGAAGGACACCAAGGATTACCCCGAAGGCGTCTGGACGCTGCCGCCGACGTACGCCCTGAAGGAAAAGGACAAGGACAAGTACGCCGCGATCGGCGAGTCGGATCGCATGACCTTGCGGTTCGTCAAGCCGGGCGACGACCAGATCTTCAAGTCGGCCGATGCGGCCAAGAGCGACGCCAAGAACTGATCGTTGACGTTTCATCCATGAGCGGACGGCCGCCGACTGCGGCCGTTCGCGTCTTCGGAAAGCCGCGATGCTGATCGCGCTGAACAAACCCTACGGCGTGCTGTGCCAGTTCACCGATCCCGGCACGTCGAGACGCGACCGGACGCGCGGCGCAGGAAACCACCTGTCGCGCAGACCAGGCGTCGCCGAAAGTGGGCGGCGCACGCTGGCCGGGTTTGTGCGCACTCCCGGCGTGTACCCGGCAGGCCGGCTGGATTTCGATTCCGAGGGCCTGGTCCTGCTGACCGACGACGGTGCGCTGGCCCACCGCCTGACGGACCCGCGGCGCGCCACCGAAAAGACCTATCTCGTGCAAGTCGAAGGCACGCCGACCGGCACGCAATTGTCGCAATTGCAAAAAGGTATACTCCTGAACGACGGCCCGACGCTGCCGGCGCGGGCGCAACTGCTGCGACAGGCACCGCACTGGCTGTGGCCGCGCGATCCGCCGGTGCGCTTCCGCAAGACCGTGCCGGACGCATGGATCGAGCTTGCGATCCGTGAAGGCCGCAATCGCCAGGTGCGGCGCATGACCGCGGCAGTCGGCCTGCCGACATTGCGCCTGATCCGCGTGCGCGTCGGCGATATCGAACTGGATGGGTTGGCGCCCGGGGAAATGCGCAACGTAAGGCATTGGAAGTAGCGCAACCTGCTCGCGGCCCGATCCATGTCGATGACGACGGAGTTCGAATGACTGCCTTCAAAGACCATTTCTCCGGCCACGCCAACATCTACCGCGAAGCCCGACCGACCTATCCGCCGGCGCTGTTCGCGTGGCTTGCACAACAGGCGCCGGACCGCGACCTCGCCTGGGACGCCGGCTGCGGCAACGGCCAGGCCACCGTCGCGCTCGCCGATCATTTCACGCACGTGATCGGCAGCGATCCGAGCGCAAACCAGATCGCCGAAGCCGCGCCGCGCGCGAACGTCGAGTACCGCGTCGAGCCGGCCGAGCAGCCGACACTCGTCGCCGGCAGCGCGAGCCTGGTCACGATCGCGCAGGCGCTGCACTGGCTCGACCATGCGCGCTTCAACGCGCAGGTGCGGCGCGTCGCAAAACCGGGCGGCATCGTCGCGGCATGGGCCTACGCGCATTGCGACGTCGACGCCGCCGCGATCGATCGCGGCATCGAACGGCTGTATGTCGACCTTACCGGACCGTACTGGCCGCCGGAACGCAGCCTGGTCGAATCGGGCTACCGCACGCTGCCGTTTCCCTTTGTGGAAATTGCGGCACCGGCCTTTCCGATGATCGCGCCGTGGACGGTCGCTCATCTGCTCGCCTACCTGCGCTCGTGGTCCGCGACGCAGCGCTACCTCAAGGCCCGGGGTGAAGACCCGGTCGCGCTGGTCGAGCTCGAGCTGCGCGCCGCGTGGGGCGACCCGGCGCGCGTGCGCGCCGTGCGCTGGCAGTTCCACCTGCGCGTGGGCCGCGTCTAGGGCACTGGCCGGGTCGAACGAACCGAAGCCCGGCGCGTCGTCTCGGCCGCGCGCCGGCCGGGCTTGCGCACGGCCAAACCTGCGCCGACGGCGGTTCAGCGATTCGTCAGCTGGATTTCGATGCGCCGGTTTTTCGCATAGGCCGCCTCGGTATCCGCCGGATCGAGCGGCTGGAACTGGCCGAAGCCGTTCGCCGACAGATGCGGCGCCGGGATGCCCTGCACGACGAGGTACTTGACGATCGCGACGGCGCGCGCGGTCGACAGCTCCCAGTTCGACGGAAACTCGGCCGTGTGGATCGCGCGCCTGTCGGTATGGCCGTCGATGCGCAGCACCCAGTCCAGACTCGATGGAATCTCGGCGGCGACTTCGTTCAGCGTCGCGGCAAGCTTGCCGAGGCTGACCTGCGCGGAAGGGTTCAACTCGGCCGACGCGCTGTCGAACAGGATATCGGTCGGCACGACGAAGCGATCGCCGACGATGCGGATGTCGGCGCGATTGCCGAGCGCGATGCGCAGCTTGCCGAAGAACTCGGAACGGTATTTTTCCAGCTCGCCGACCTTGTTGGCGAGCGCCAGATTCAATTGCGCGCCGAGCTCGGCAATTTTCCGGTCCTTGTCCTTGACGTTCGCGTTCGAGACATCGAGCGCCGCCGACAGTTTCGCGAGTTGATCGCGCACGGCGGCGAGCTGCCGATTGAGCAGTTCGACCTGCGCGGCCGACTTCGCGTTGAGGTCGGTCGCCGCGACGAGATCCTTCTTCGACGTGTCGAGCTGGCCGGACAGCGCGGCGACCTGCTGCTCGAGTTGCGCCTTCAGCTCGCTCAGCGCGGCGACATCGGCATCGAGTTTAGCCGCCTGGGCTTGCGCGGTGTCGAGCTGCGCCTTGGCCGCATCGCGCTCAGCGGCCGCCGCACCGAGCGATGCCGAAAGTTCCCGGACCTTCGCGTCGAGCGCGCGGCTGTTGTCCTGCGCGAGCGACAGCGTCCGGGCGAGCTGCGCGATCTGTGCGTTGAGGTCGGCCAGGGCCTGGTTCTTGCCGGCAATCGTCTGCGACAGCACGAACTGGCCGATCGCGAACAGCAGCAGCACGAATACCATGACCAGGATCAGTGAGGTCAGCGCGTCGACGAATCCGGGCCAGATGTCGAGCGAACGGCGGCGTCTTGCGATCGAATTCATGCTTGGATACCGGGGATGGAGGCAGAAAACCTCGAACGCGGATTGGCGCGGATGAACGAACGCGGATCAGGCGGATCGGGAAGTGGAAAGATGATCAAGCGGCATTCATTCGGTTCTGTATCAGCTCTTCCTTGTCCGCATCGATCCGCGTAGTCCGCGTCCAAAATCGCTCTCGCTCTTTTCAGGAAACCGAAGCGCGCTTGCCGTCGACGGCTGCGGCGATCGTGCGCGACAGCAGGCGCAGCTCGCCGCGCAGTTCGTCGGACAGGCGCGAACCGTTTGGCGCACTGGCCAGCGTCTTCAGCACGTTTTTCAGCTCCTCCTGCGTCTCGGCCATGCCGCGGATTTCGCGCGATTCGCGCCCGAGCAGGTCGGCCAGGCGCGACAGCTGCGCGTTCAGTTCGCCGAACTGCCCGGTTGCATGGCGCCGCTCGCGCTCGGACTCGGTCAGCGCACGCTGCATGCGCTCGAGGCCATCGGCGGTCTGCTCGAGCAACGCCTGCACGTACGCCGGCACATTTGCCTCCCCATCACCATGCAGTCCGCCGGGCGACAGGCGCGTCATGCCGGAAAGCCATTCCTCGAGTTCGTTGTAGAAGCGGTTTTGCGCGTGCCCGGCCTGCAGGTCGAGAAAGCCGAGCACGAGCGAGCTGGCTAGGCCGAACAGCGACGTCGAGAAACTCGTCGACATGCCCGACAGCGGCTGCTTGAGGTTTTCCTTGAGCTGGTTGAACATCGCCGCCGGATCGCTGCCGACGCCGAGCGAGCCGATGATCTCGGCGACCGAACGGATCGTCACGAGCAAGCCCCAGAACGTGCCGAGCAGGCCGAGGAAGATCGCCAGGCCCACCAGATAGCGCGACAGGTCGCGCGATTCCTCCAGCCGCAGGTAGACACTGTCGAGGATCGAGCGCAGCGAAGGCGTCGACAGCGAGAACTTGCCGCGCTCGCGCGTGCCGAGCATGCGCGCCATCGGCGCGAGCAGCTTCGGCTGCACCGGCAGCGGCCGGTCCGGCGGCGAGCGCTTGAACGTCTCGATCCACTCGACATCGCGCGCCAGCAGCAGCACCTGGCGGATGTTCACGGCGATGCCGCTCGCGAGCACGGCGAGGATCACGCCGTTGAAAAACGGATTCGCCTGGAAATTCTGCAGCAGCTGCGCGGCCAGCAGCGCTGCGAGCAGGCCCACGGCGATCAGGAAGCCGCCCATCCAGAGCAGGGCTTGCGAAGGTCTTGTCATGTCAATGGTCCACGCGAATGCAAGGTTGGATGCATTCGTGCTGTGACCCGTTGCATCGGCGTTGGTTCCAAAGGCACCCGCAGCACGTCGCTTCCGTGCCGATCGGCTAAGTGCCGCGCGGCTTCGCTCGCGCCGTCGCCTTCGCCGACCACGGATCATCCGGCCACGGATGACGCGGATAGCGACCCTTGAGCTCCCGCCTGACCTCGGGATAGGTGCGCTCCCAGAAGCCGCGCAGATCCTGCGTGACCTGGATCGGCCGCTGCGCCGGCGACAGCAGATGCAGCACGATCGCGACGCGTCCCTTGGCGATGCGTGGCGTGTCGGCAAGGCCGAACAGCTCCTGCAGTTTCACCGCCAGGACCGGCGCGCTGCCCGCTTCGTAGTGCAGCCGGCGCGAGTTGCCGCTCGGTACCGCGAGCACCTCTGGCGCCAGGTCGTCGACCGCGCGCCGCTGCGCGTAATCCAGCTGCGCCGAGAGCGCTTCGCCGAGCGCCTGCGGCGTCAACGAATCGAGCCGCGTCCAGCCGCTCAGATGCGGAGCCAGCCAATCCTCGAGCGTCGCCAGCAGCGCAGCATCCGCCAGATCGGGCAGGCCGAGTTCGGGACAGGCCTCGCGCAGCAGCGCGACACGCGCGCGCAAGTTGCGCGCGTGGTCGCTCCACGGCAGCGCATCGAGTCCGAGTTCGCGCACGGCGGCGAGCAACGCCGGCAGCGCATCCTCCGCGCGCGCCGGCACGGGGCGGCGCTCGATCACGATCGCGGCAAAGCGCTGTTCCTCGAAGGCTTCCACTGCGCGAGCGTCGCGGTTCCAGCGCACGACGCGCTCGCGCGTGAATCGTTGGGGAAACTCGCGCTCGAGCAGGTCGGCGTCGAACGGCGCGGCCGACAGGATCAGGCTGTCGCGCTCCTCGAAGCGCAGGTCCAGCACGACCAGCCACGGTTCACCGTACAACTGCATGTTGTCGTGCAGACGCGCGCCGCGGCCGTTGCTCAGCGTATAGCGGCGCGGATTGCCCGGATCCTGGCGCGCGATGCGATCGGGAAAAGCGTGCATCAGGACGTTGCCGATGGTCAGGGCGTGCGGATCGGCAGCGACGGCCGGATTCGGCGGCTGAGGGCCGAGGTCTGAATGCCGGGGGCGACGAGTATGGGTGTCGTGGCGCGCGAACCTCCGGCGCCAGTGATCGGCCGCCTGGTCGATTGCCGCGAGTGCGCCGGTGTCGGCGCCGATGCTGCGCGCGGCACGCGCACCGCCGTGGCGATAGGCTTGCAGGGCCGCATGGCGCTGGCGGAAATCATCGCCGTGCCCGGCCTCGCCGCGCAGCGGATTGCGAGCGTCGACCAGGGCAAGCAGATCGCAGGCGAGCGGTTTTTGATCCGGGTCTTCGCGCAGCACCGCCGCCGCGAGCCGCGGCGCCGCGCCGGTGTCGAGCATGGCGCGGCCCAGTGCGCTGATGCGTCCGTCGGCGCCGACGGCGCCGAGTGCGGCCAGGAGATCGCGTGCGCTGGCAAGGGCGCCGGCTGGCGGCGCGTCGAGCCAGTGCAGGTCGGGGGAACCCCACGCGGCGAGCTCGAGCGCCAGCGCCGACAACTCGACCTGTGCGATTTCGGCGCGGCGCGACGGCTCGAGTCGCTGGCTCTGCGGCCACAGCCGGTAGGCGATGCCGGCGGCGACGCGGCCCGCGCGGCCGGCGCGCTGATCGGCCGACGCCTGCGAAATCGCGACGGTTTCCAGCCGCGTAAAGCCGGAGTTCGGATCCAGGCGCGGTTCGCGCGCAAGACCCAGGTCGACGACGGCGCGGATGCCGGGCAGCGTCACGCTCGATTCGGCGACGTTGGTCGCCAGCACGATCCGCCGCATTCCCTTCAGCGCCGGCGCGAGCGCGGCGTGCTGCTCCGCAAGCGACAGCTCGCCGTGCAGCGGCACGATCTGCAGAGCGCCGAAGGCGCCGACATTTCCCGCTTCTGCCGTCGCGGGAAGGCCGCCCGACGGGCCGGATGAGGTTGGGGTAACGCCGCTCGTTTGTGACACGGCATTCGCCTCTGCATCGTTGCCTGCCCCCCGGGGCGAGGGCTTCAGGCTTGCGGCCGTCAGTACCTGTCGTGCGCGCTCGATTTCGCGCCGCCCGGGCAGGAACACGAGCACGTCGCCGTCGGTATCGTCCAGCGCCTTTTCCACAATGCGGCGCAGCTGGAACGGCCAGTCCTCGTTTGCCTTCGCCGGCGGGTATTCGATGCGCACCGGGAAGCTGCGGCCGGCGCTGGTCAGGCGTGGCGCCTCGAACCAGCGCGCGATGCGCTCGCCGTCAAGGGTTGCCGACATGATGAGCAGGCGCAGGTCCGGCCGCAGCGAAGCCTGCACGTCGAGCGCCAGCGCAGCGCCCAGGTCGCCGTGCAGGTGGCGCTCGTGGAATTCGTCAAACAGGATCGCGCCGACGTCGGCCAGTTCCGGGTCGCGCTGGATCATGCGCGTCAGGATGCCTTCGGTGACGACCTCGATGCGCGTGCGCACCGACACCCTTGCTTCGAAGCGGATGCGGTAGCCGACAGTCTCGCCCACCGCTTCGCCGCGTTGCGCCGCCATGAACTCCGCTGCCGCGCGTGCGGCGATGCGGCGCGGTTCGAGCACGAGGATCCTGCGCCGGTCGAGCCATGGCGCATCGAGCAGCGCCGGCGGCACCTGCGTCGTCTTGCCGGCGCCGGGCGGCGCTTCGAGCACGAGGCGCGGATGCGCCTGCAGTCGTGCCAGCAGCTCGGGCAGTACCTCGGCGATCGGAAATGGAGCGGGTCGATTCAATGAGATGCAATGGTGGTGCCCAGAGGCGGGCAGTGTGCCGCATCCTCTGGATTGCCGCGACTCGGTCGTGATTCCCTCACGCCGGATTTGCCGTGCGGCACTTTGTTGCGCCGGAAACAACGATCCCGCCGGCTGGCGGGATCGCAGTCGAGCCGGTCGGAGACGGCTCTAGTCGCAGACCAGGCTGTTGACGTTGGCGATGCGCAACCAGGTTCTCGTGCCGTTTCCGGTCGGGCCGTTCACCGCGTCGGCATTTCCGCTGTATACGAACGTCATGTGATCGCAGTTCGAAAAACTGAAATTGATCGTGCCCCACTTGGTGAAGGTCGCGCCGGCGCCGAAATTGCCGGCGAAGCCACCGTTGCTCGCGTAATAGGTGTCGACATTGCCGGTCGTGCGATCGCCGATGTGGATCGTACCCTGGGCATAGAGCCAGAACGGCAGGCCGAGCTTGTCGAACGTGTACCAGGCCGCGGTGAACGTGCGCGTCGCGCCATCGTTGTTGTCGAACACCTGCGTCAGGATGCCTTCGCCGCCGTGGTTCGGATCGAACCAGTTGGAGGTCATGTAGCCGCTGATCGGCAGCGTGAACGAATTGGCCGCGTACTGCGCCGGGTTGTAGGCCGGCACGCTGAAGTCGACGGTGTGGTTGTCGAGATTCAGCGAGAACGGCTGGTTGTAGTCGAACTGAACCGGCCCGCCGTAGAAGTTCTCGAGAACCCAGATGTCGCTGTGCGCGATCGGCGAATTGGCGTAGGTGGCGGAGTACCACGTGTTCTGGTCGCTGGCCAGGCGGATGTACAGGCTGTTGTTTCCCTGCGTCGCCAGAACCAGGGGAAAGGTCGGGTACAACGGCTGATTGTTGCAGGCGCCGCAGGGCCGGTCGATCTCGAGCAATACCGCAGACTGCGGATTTCCGGCACTGTCGACGCTGCACGGCACGCGCCAGACCGATACCGTGACCTGCTCGCTGTAGGTGCACTCGGGGTTGTTGCCACCGCAAGTCGCGATGTCACCGGGCAAGACCATCTGCTTCTGCAGCGGCGCAGGATCGTTCGGCGACTGCCGGAACACGCCGAATGGCAGGCCGTCGCTGAGGCAACTCGCCGGATAGGCGCGATCGGCATTGGCGAAGACATCATTCGGCGCCGCCGTTCCGGGCGTCGCGCCGCGCCGCGCGGTGGCCGTCGACGCCTGCATGCTCGCGTTCGCCCTGGCTACGCTGGCAGGATCACGCCCTGCGCCCGGCGTGAGCGCCGCCGCGAGCGTCGGCGCGAGCGCTGCCAGCACGATGACGGCTGCGAACATCGATGAGCAGCGTGTGGAAAGGTGGATCATGGATACTCCCCGGGGATTCGAAGCGGACGATCGCAGATTCGGCCGCGAGCGGTTAATGCTGCGTGAATGATAACCCGGCGCGCGGCGGCGTCCTGCGGCTCTTGGCATAATGCCGCGCCCATTCCCGGCCACCGGTCCAATGCAACTGATCGACATCGGCGCCAACCTCACGCACGAGTCGTTTCGTCACGACATCGCCGACGTGCTCGCGCGCGCGCAGGCGCACGGCGTTGCGCAACTGGTCGTTACCGGCGCGAGCGCCGACGGAACACGCGACGCGCACGCGCTGGCACGGCTGCATCCCGGCGTGCTGTTCGCGACGGCCGGCGTGCACCCGCACCATGCCAGCCACTTCGATGGCGAGGCCGAGGCACTGCTGCGTGAATATCTGGCGAAACCCGAGGTCGTCGCCGTCGGCGAGACCGGGCTTGATTACCACCGAAACTTCTCGCCGCGCGAAGCGCAGCTGTTCGCGTTCGAACGCCAGCTGCAGCTCGCCGTCGAATGCGGCAAGCCGCTGTTCCTGCACCAGCGCGACGCGCACGCCGATTTCATCGCCTGCCTGGACAATGTGCGCGGCCGCGCCGGCCGCGCGGTCGTGCACTGCTTCACCGGCGATGCGCGCGAACTGGCCGACTATCTGGATCGCGACTTCTACATCGGCATCACCGGCTGGATCTGCGACGAGCGCCGCGGCACGCACCTGCGCGAACTCGTCAGGCAGATTCCGGCCAGCCGGCTGCTGCTGGAGACCGACGCGCCGTACCTGCTGCCGCGCAATGTCCGGCCGATGCCTTCGCACCGGCGCAACGAGCCGATGTACCTTGCCCACATCTGCGCCGAAGTCGCGCGCGATCGCGGCGAGGAAGCAGCGCTGACGGCCGCCAACGCCACCGCGGCGGCGCAGCGGTTTTTTGCGTTGCCGGCACAGGCCGATCCTGGCAGCGCCGAGCGCTGCCGGGTTTGACCCGGAATTGCGAATCGTGGCGGCGTCGCCGCCGCCACGATGTGGATGCGCCGCTATGCGTTGGGCGAGACGAGCGGGCAGATCAGCACGCTGCCGGTGATGACCTCGTACGGATTCTCCGCGCCCGGATTGATCGGCAGGAACACGCCGGCGGCTTCAGCGGCGTCCAGGTCGAGCTCGCTGGTGACCGGCTTGAAATTCGGGTCGGTCAGCGCCGCCGGGCTGTACATCATGACGATGATCTTCCACGGGCCCTTGAAGTCGCCCGCGGTGCCGTTGTTGCCCAGGCCGGGCGCGCCGCTCAGGACATGATCGTGGTAGACGAATGGAACCGGCAGGCCCGGGTGATAGCACGGATCGCATTGCGGCACGTATCCCGATGCGAACGCCGGAGGCGTCGTTCCGTCCCACGGATAGGCGACGATGTACAGCTCCTCGGAATGCTCGAACAGGGCCGGACTGGGGTTGGTGATCATGTGCGGCCCGATCATGTAGTAGGTTTTTCCGTCGACGTATGACGGATCGATATCCGGCTTGGCGGCCCGGGCGGTGCCTGCCGCGCCGAGCAGGCAGATCGCAACGGCGCAAGCGCCGGCGAACCGGATCAATAGTCGTGTCGCTGCCGAGCGCGCAGCGATGACAACCGCAAAAAACAGCTCATGCTCCCGCCGGATGGCGGAATTGCCGCGTGTGATGTGTGACATGGGAAGACTCCCGTGAAGTGGATTGGCTTGCGAAAAACCTCCGTGACGCGCCGGTTCGAATGAGGCGAGCCGGCGCCGGCAGCGTCGATGCTGCAAACCATCCTTCGGCAATTGCGCTGACCGATTACAGTGCGCCTCGAACGGATTAGGCGATCGGGGCGACCCCATGGCCGCCGCGATCCCACGCTCGGATTGATTCGTGCCGACCGCCGGCTTTACAGAGGCGAATCCTTCGCTGCTGCGCCGTGGTCGACGAGGGCCAGCGCCGGCGCCGGTTCGGTCGCGTCGCGGACGAACGCCACGCTCGACGCGCCGCGCAGGCATTCACGGTGAGCCATGTGAACCAGACGTTCGCGCTCGGCATACGCCCGCGAGCCGTTGTTGGTCTCCAGCACATCGGCGACGCTGTGCAGCGTCGGCACGCGTTCATCGCGGCAGTCAACCACGACGCGCGCATCGGCGCGCACGGCAATCGAATCCAGTGCAGTCTGGCTGGTGCGGTCGGCGGAGTGCGCCACGGTGGCGGCGAACGTCAGCAGGGCGATGCTCAGGCGTAGAATGTTCATGCGAGTCTCCGGTTGTGGTCGGGTCGGCACGTCGTCGCACCGATGGCGAGAGATTCGCGCGCCGTCGCCGCCGAAGCTTGATGGACTGGCTCGGCCATGCTTGGATTGGTCCGGAGAAATGCTTGGGGAATGCTTGGGGCGGCAAGCGGAATGACGCAACCTATTGATGCAATGTAAGTTCCACTCGGCATATTCGGTTTGGGCTGGATGCAGGGCGACGTGACGGGAAGAGAAGTGACGAACGGCTGGATCGTCTTCGATCAGGTTGAAATCGACCTGGCCGGACGACGGCTGTTCGTGGCGGGCAAGGAAGCGCCGCTCGAGCCGAAGGCATTCGGGGTGCTCGCACTGCTGGCGCGACAGCCGGGTCAGGCGTTCACTCGCGACCAAATCCTCGACGCGGTCTGGGGCCATACCCACGTAACCCCGGGTGTGCTCAACCGCGTGATCACGTTGCTGCGCCAGGCACTCGGCGAGAGCGCGGACAACACGCTTTACCTGCATACCCTGCATGGCGTCGGCTACCGCTTCGATGCAGTCACCCGCTGGGCGGAATCACGCCGCGACACAGCGCGCCAACCAAATGCGGAAGCCGCCGCGGCAGCACCGGCAGGCGCCACTACAGTGGATCTGCACACGTCACTGCCGACCGCGGAGACGTCTGTCGCGCAAGGCGCCACTGGTCTGACTGACGCAGCTGCCTTCGCGATTGCCGCTGCCGTGCCAGCCGGGACCAAACCGAAGAAACGCGGATGGCATGCACTCGCCTGGATCGGCGTCGTGGCCCTGTTCGCACTGGCTGCGGTCGCCTATCGGTCGAAGCGGGTTGCCGACGCGCCGCTCGCCCGATCGCCGTTGGTCGCGCAGCCGACGCTGGTCGTGCTGCCGCTGCGTGCGGTCGGCTCACAGGACGAAAACGTGCTCGCGGACGGCCTGAGCGAGGAACTGATTACGAGACTGGCGCGTGTCGACGGCCTGCGTCTGATCTCGCAGACGTCGGCAGCGTTGGCGCGGTCGGAAAACCTCGACCTCAACCAGCTGGCCGCGCGGCTGCACGTCAGCCATGCGCTCGAGGGCAGCCTGCGCCAGTCCGGCCAGCAACTGCGCATCGACCTGCGACTGATCGAGATTCCCGGCGGCCGCACGCTGTGGGCGCAGGACTACGATCGGGGCCTGGCCGACGTGTTCGCGATCCAGAGCGAGATCGCCCAGTCGGTCGCCGGCGCGCTGACCTTGAAACTCGGCTTGTCCAACACCTCCGGCGACCACGATCCACAGCTGTTCCGCGACTATCTGCAGTTGCGCCACAGCCTGTTCGAACATCCCGATTCGGCCGAGTACGACCGCCTGATCGTCGCCGTGCGCGCGCTGGTTGCACGTAAGCCGGACAGTGCGCGCGCGCAGGGCCTGCTGGCGCGCGCGATCGTGCGGGAAGTGCGCGCCGACGCCGCCATCACGGACGCCGAATCAGCAGAAGCCACGCGCGCGGCGTCGCGTGCGCTGGAGCTGGATCCCGACCAGATCGAGGCGCATGCCGCAATCGCCGCGCTGGCCTGTCGTGCGACCGACTGGCCCCGCTGCATGAACGACTTCAGCCACGTGCTCGAACTGGCACCGGCCGATTCGATCCTGCGCGCGGCATACGGGTTCTGGCTGGCCGATGTCGGCTATCTCGACGACGCGCTTGGCCAGATCGAAATCGGCGCGGCGTCCGATCCGCTGAACTACGAAGCGAACCTGGCGCGGGCGCGTGTCCTCGACACGATGGGTCGGCACGCCGAGGCCGGCGCTGCCTTCGACGCGACCGCGCGCCTACCGCCGGGCATGCGATCGCGGCTGGCCTACGCACGCTGGTACAACGCGATCTGGCGCAACGACTTTGCCGCGGCACGCGACTTCGCCGGCGACATGCCCAGCGATCAGCACTATCGCGAGGCGTATCTCGCGGTAACCGAGGCGCTGCAGGATCCCGCGCGTTGGCCGCAGGTCGAGGCGTCGATCCAGGCGTCGGAGCGTCTTACCGGACGCTACAACTTCCTGCGCCTGCTGCAACCTTCCCCGGACTACGCGAAGATCATCGGTGCGCTCGAGGCGACACTGAGGGATCGTACGTCGAGCTATCACCTGCTGATCTGGAATCCGGAATTCGCGCCGCTGCGCCGCGATCCGGCTTTCCAGGACTACCTGCGCCGCACGCACACGATCGACTACTGGCGCAGCAATGGCTGGCCACCGCAATGCAAGCCCGACGGCGACGGTGCCCGCTGCGACTGAGCGAGCGCGGACTGTCGTTCAACCCGCTGCTGTAGCTTGTTCGCGTCGTTCCGGCGCGAACGGGCCCGCGGTGGGCATGCAACGGGCGCGCAACGGATCGCGGGCCATGTTGCTTCCGCCGTCGTAATTGTCAGCGCGCAGCCACCGCATGCAGCGGTTCGGCCGTCACGAACGAGTCCGGCACGAACCGCACCAGCGCGACTTCCGGCTTGTGGCACAGCCGGGCCGCCTGGTGCATCAGCTTCTCGCGCATCGCGAATGCGGCGCCCATGTTGTCGATGCCGGTCACGGCGGAGACATCGGCCATGCGCGGCAGGCGCGGGTTGGCGCATTCGATCGTCAGGCTCGACTCGGCGGCCTGCGCCGCGCCGCAGGATCCGCCGGCCAGCAGCAGTGCGGACAATGCCAATGAATTGCGTTTCATGATGAGGCTCCCTATGCGCTTGGGGCGAGCCGAATCGCCGCCCTCATCCCTGTTCTTCAGGCTTTGTCCCAAGCGATTACCGGCGTTCGGCGCGCGGCGGCTGCACGCGCGCGCTGCGGTAGATGGCCGTCCGCGGCCCGGTCAGCGTTCGCCGCGCTTGAAGAACTTGCGCACGGCCGCCGCGACGGCAAGGAAGCCGACGATCACGACCTTCTTGAACGCGAACAGCAGCACGAGCAGCTTGGCGAACAGGCCGGCCTTCGCCGCGATTGCGCCGGCGACCAGCGCGCCGATGCCGTAGGCGGCGATCTTGTCGGTCGAGGAGTTGAAATCCGCGTAGCGCTGGCCGGCATCGAACTCGGCCATGTCGAGTACCTGCGGCATGCGCTCCTTCACCATCGCCAGCTGGTGCATGTCGGCAACGGCGTTGAAGCTCAGGTAGCCGCCGCGGCCGAGCACGCGGATGTCGTAGTTGAGCGTGTGCTCGCGCGCGCCGGCAAAATTCAGTTCCCTCGCCCAGTACAGCTTGTTGCTCGCGGCGTCGTAGTGCGGCGGCGCGGCCCAGCCGACGATCTCGATCGCCGGATAACCCTGCTGCTCGCGCTCGGCCTTCGAATCGAGCGCGTCGCGCTGCATGTCCCGCAGCAGCTTGTCGTAGTCGAGCGTGCTCGCCTCGCTGTCAGATACGTGGCCGTCGTCGGAATAACTGATCACGACGACCCAGGAATTCTTCTCGTCGGTCAGCGCGGCGCCGGCCGGAATCAGCATGCCGAGAACGTCGCTGTCGGGCGGATTGCCCCACAGGTCATGCAGCACGCGCTGCGCGTCGTGCGCGTCGAGGAAACGGAATTCGGAGGTCAGGTTCAGTGTCGCGTGCGCCGCATCGATCGCGACCGTACCGCTCCTGAAGTGCAGGGAATCGACGAATTTCTGCACCGCCGCCTTTTCGTCGCCTTCCTGCGCGCCGGCCGTCAGGCAGCACAACAAGGCGATCGCGGCAGCCAAACGAACCAGTGTCTTCATCGGACTCTCCCTGTCTTGGTGCGCCATGCTAGCGGATTCGGCAGCGCCGCTGGAAGCTTGCCCTGGTGCGCCGTCTCAGGTGCGCAGGCCGACGCCGCGATGCAGCAGGTTGAGGCAGACCGCGCCAAGGCCGATCACGAAGCCGAGCATCACCAGGTAGGCCCAGGCCGGGTCGATGTCGGACACGCCGAGCAGGCCGTAGCGGAACGTGTTGACCATGTACAGGATCGGGTTGGCGTAGGAAATCTCGCGCCACGGCTGCGGCAGCTGGTCGACGTTGTAGAACACGCCGCCGAGGTAGGTCAGCGGCGTCAGCACGAAGGTCGGGATGATCGCAATGTCGTCGAACTTGCGCGCATAGATCGCATTGATGAAGCCGAGCAGCGCGAAGATCGTTGCCGCGAGCAGGAACGTGCTCAGCGTCACCAGCGGGTGGTACAAATGGATTTTCGTGAAGAACAGCGAGATACCGAGCACGATCACGCCGACCATCAGGCCGCGCATGACGGCGCCGGCGACATAGCCGCCGAGGATGGTCCAGCCCGGCATCGGCGACACCAGCATTTCCTCGACGAAGCGCTGGAACTTGGCACCGAAGAACGAGCTGGAGATATTTCCGTAGGCGTTCTGGATCACGCTCATCATGACCAGCCCCGGCGCGATGTATTCGATGTACGAAATCGGCGTGCCGTCCTGGCCTTGCGCGATCGTGCCGATCCGGCGCCCGATCAGGCTGCCGAAAATGATGAAGTAGAGCGTCATCGTAATCGCCGGCGGCAGCAGCGTCTGGCTCCAGATGCGCAGGATGCGCGTGACCTCGCGCCGCACGATCGTGCCGAGCGCAATCATCGTCCCGGTCGCATTCATGCCGCAGATTGCCGCAGTAGCTGGTGCATCGAAATATCCGAGGAAAAGATTGAACCACGGAGAACAAGGAGAACACGGAGAAAAAGCTTGAACGGGAAAGGCGTCGCCTTCCTCGCCGGGACTGGGTCGCGTCGCACTAAGTCGGGTAACACGGCCATCTCACCATTGTCCCGGCATGATTCTGATTCTGACTTCACGCGCCCTCTCCGTGTTCTCCGTCGTCAAGTCTCTTGATCTTCCGGCCTCTACGCGGCCACCTTGGCGCCGCCATCGGGGTTGTTCTCGATCAGGCGCACGAACAGCTCCTCGAGGCGGTTGGCCTTGTTGCGCATCGATGTCACCGTGATGCCGCGTGCCGAGAGCGCGGCAAAGAGTGAATTGAGTCATGCGCGCGCGACATCTCGGCTTCGATGGTGTGGTCGTCGATGCGCACCAGCTTCACGCCGTCGACCACCGGCAGCTCGCCGCCGCCGTCGCCGAGATCGAGCACGAAGGTTTCGACGTCGAGCTTGCCGAGCAGCCGTTTCATCGACGTGTTCTCGATGATCTGGCCGTGGTCGATGATCGCGATGTTGCGGCACAACTGCTCGGCTTCCTCGAGATAGTGCGTGGTCAGGATCACCGTCGTGCCGGCCGCGTTGATGCCCTGGATGAATTTCCACATCGAGCGGCGGATCTCGATGTCGACGCCGGCGGTCGGCTCGTCGAGGATCAGCAGGCGCGGCTCGTTGACCATCGCGCGCGCGATCATCAGGCGCCGCTTCATGCCGCCGGACAACGTGCGCGAGGTGACGAATGCCTTGTCCCACAGCGCCAGCTGCCTGAGGTATTTCTCCGCACGTTCGCCGGCGGTCTTGCGTTCGACGCCGTAGAATCCGGCCTGGTTGACGCAGATGTCGAACGGCCGCTCGAACAGGTTGAAGTTCAGTTCCTGCGGCACCAGCCCGATCATCTGCATCGCTTCGCTGCGGCGCGTGTGGATCGGCACGCCGAACACGTTGACTTCGCCGGAGGTCGAATTGACCAGCGAGCTGACCACGCCGATCAGGGTCGACTTGCCGGCGCCGTTGGGGCCGAGCAGCGCGTAGAAATCGCCGGGCTGGACGTTCAGCGAAATGCCCTTGAGCGCTTCCACGCCGTTCGGATAGGTCTTGCGAAGATCGCGGACGTCCAGCGCGGGAACAGTACTCATGGGCTGCGTATTGACGACAAGATGGTTAGTATAGCGGCGCTTTGCGTGGCTACGGACGGTGGCGATGCCTCCGCGCCGGTCCTGCGCGTGCGCCGATCGACGATCCCTGTGGCTGCTGGGTAGGGGAGCCGCCCTGCCATTTCAAGGGTGGAGTCGCCGCCTACGACCTTTTCCTGAAATCCGTTACCGATGGCCGAACATTTTTCCCTGCGCCTTGCCGACAGCCGCATGCTCGCGCCGAGCGTGCGCCATCTCGCGTTCGAGCGCGCCGACGGTGCGCCGTTCGCATTCGTGCCGGGACAGTTCCTGCAGGTCCACTTCAACTACGCCGACGGCAAGCCGACCAAGCGCAGCTATTCGGTCGCGACGATCGGCGCCGGCGACGGCTCGCCGGTGCCACAGGTCGAGATGGCCGTTTCCTATGTCGATGGCGGCGCCGCGACCGAACTGCTCGGCAATCTGCAGCCGGGACAGACGGTCGAGGCGAGCGGCCCGTACGGACGTTTCTGCCTGATGGATCCCGATGCGAACCGGCGCTATCTGCTGGTCGCCACCGGCACCGGCGTGACGCCGTATCGCGCGATGCTGCCGCAACTGAAGGTGTTGATGGCGGCGCGCAACGTCCATGTCGCGCTGGTCTATGGCGCGCGCAACGAAGGCGAACTGCTCTACGGCGACGAGTTCGAGGCATTTGCGCGCGAACATCCTCTGTTCGAGTTCTACGCGTGCCTGAGCCGCACGCCGCGTGCGCAGCCGCGAGCGCACGACCGCAACGGCCACGTGCAGGTCGCGCTCGCGGAACTCAAGCCCGATCCGGCGCACGATATCGCGTACCTGTGCGGCAATCCGGACATGGTCGACCAGGCGTTCGCGCTGCTGAAGGATGCCGGCTTGCCGATTCCGCACATCCGGCGCGAAAAGTATATTTCGTCGCGTTGATCCTCGGCACGCGCGCAGGACGCGAAGCCGGATACGCGCCGACGCTCGCGCTGCCGCGCGGTCGGGCCGGGGCGAGGGATGTAAAGCGTACTTGACACTGCCGCGAAGCGCGGGCAAGATGCGGATGTCAAGCACGCTTTACATGCAGCACGAGGGGAGGTCGGCCGATGGCGCGGGTTCCGGAAGCACACTATCAACGCCGCAGTATCGCCGCGATCGTCGTCTATGTGGCAATCGTGATGCTGGCCCGCACGCCGGCCAGAGAGGCAACGAATCTGCCGCTGCAACTGCTGCTGGCGCTGCTGCCGGTCGCGCCGATGATCTACGTGATCTGGTTGCTGGCGCGGCGCATCTGGACCAGCGACGAGCTCGAGCAGCGCACGCATCTGGTCGGCCTGGGCGTCGCGACCGGCGTCGTTGCCGTGGTCAGCCTGATCGGCGGGTTCCTCGCCGCGGGCAAGCTAATGTCGCTCGAGGGCGCCGCGTCGTTCCTGCTGTTCATCTTTCCGCTGCTGCTGCTGATCTACACCGCGACCCGCGCCTGGGTCGCGCGCCGCTACGGCATCGACACGCTGTGTGAAAACGATGGCGTGCCGCTGTACCAGAAATTCGGGGTCGGCGCGCTGCTGATGACCGGCGTGGCGATCTGGTCGTACGCGAAAGGCATCGATGCTTTCGGCCTCGGTGTGGTCGCCGGCATGGCCGGCGCGCTGGCTGCCGGAGCGCTGGCGTTCGGCGTGCGGCGCTGGCGTTCGCGCCGCAACGCACGGGCCGCACCGTGATCAATCGCGTGCGCGAGCTGCGCGGCGATCACGCCTGGTCGCAGGCCGATCTGGCCGAGCGCCTCGACGTATCGCGCCAGACCGTCAACGCGATCGAAACCGGAAAATACGATCCGAGCCTGCCGCTGGCCTTCCGGATCGCGAAATTATTCCGCCAGCCGATCGAATCGATTTTCGAACCGGGAAGGATTGACTCGTGAGCAAACGCAACATCTTCCGCATCGTCCTGCTCGTCGCCGTGCTTGCCTGGTTTGGCTATGGCCGCCTGCATCAGAATTCCGGCGCGGTGGCGCACCGGACGATGCCCGCGATCGCGGCCAACGCGCGCGAGTTCACGCTCGGCCGGCTGTCGTTCAAGTCGTGCGAGCTGAAGCAGAAGCGTTCCGGCGCCACGACGGCGGCGTATTGCGCCCCGTTTCAGGTGGCGGAAAACCCCGATGATGCGGGCAGCCGCAAGATCGACCTGAACCTCGCGCTGATCAAGTCCGATGCCGAAGCAGCCGATGCCGACATCGTCGTGTTCCTCGCCGGCGGCCCGGGCCAAGCGGCGATCGAAAACTGGCCGGCCATTGCCGGCGCGCTCGCGCCGCTGCGCCGGCATCATCACATCCTGCTGCTCGACCAGCGCGGCACCGGCGGCTCGAACGCGCTGACCTGCACGCGCAAGGCCGACGGCGACGCAGCCGTCGTCGAGCCGGAGGACCCCGCCGTGCAGCTCGATCGCCTGCGCCGCAGCACGCGCGACTGCCTCGCCGAGGTGCGCCAGCACGCCGATCCGGCGCAGTACACCACGACGGTCGCGACGCATGACCTGGAAGCCGTGCGCCAGGCACTCGGTGCGCCGCAGTTCGACCTGGTCGGCGTGTCGTACGGCACGCGCATGGCGCAGCAGTACCTGATGCGTCATCCGGACGGCGTGCGCAGCGTCGTGCTCGACAGCGTCGCACCGAACCAGCTGATTTTCGGCGAAGAGTTTGCCGACAACCTCGAAACCGCGCTGAAAGCGCAATTCGCGTTGTGTACCGGCACGCCGTCCTGCGCCAAGGTGTTTGCGGACCCGTACGCCAGTCTGATCAAGCTGCGCGATGCGTTGCGCGCCAGGCCGCAGAGCTACGACTTCCGCGATCCGATCACGTTTGCGCCGACCCATCGGCGCCTCGACGACTACGCGCTGGCGGGCCTCGTGCGCCTGTTCGCCTATACGCCCGAGACAGCCGCGCTGCTGCCGCTGTCGATCAGCGAGGGTCTGAAGGGCAACTACACGCCGCTCGCCGGGCAATCCGAGCTGCTCAACGGCGACCTGTCCGAACTGCGCGACAACGGCATGCAGACCTCGGTAATCTGCGCCGAAGACGCCGACGGCCTGGCGCCGCGCCCGCAGGACAAGGACACCGTGCTCGGCACGATGCTGATCGACGTGATCAAGGCGCAGTGCGAAATCTGGCCGCATGGCACGCGCCCGCCGGATTTCCACGAGCCGCTCAAGTCGGACAAACCGGTGCTGATCCTCGAAGGCGAACTCGATCCGGTGACGCCGCCCAAATACGGCGAGCAGGTGCTCAAGAGGCTGACCAACGCGCGCCTGCTGGTCGCGCGCGGCCAGGGTCACAACGTGATCGGCCGCGGCTGCATCCCCAAGATCGTCGAGAACTTCGTCGACCGGCTCGCGCCGAAGGACCTCGACGTCGCCTGCGCCGACGCGCTCGGGCCGCTGCCGCCGTTCGTCGACTTCAACGGATCGTCACCATGAGACCGGCCGCGACGCCAGCTCGACGCAATCTGCCTCATGCGCAACAAAGAGACGTCGAGAGACCAGTGACCTGCAACCAGGGACAGATTTCATGATTGAAGTACGCGATCTGCACAAGGCATTCGGCAAGGTCGTCGCGGTCGACGGCGTCACGTTCAGCGCGCGCGACGGCGAGATCACCGGCCTGCTCGGCCCGAACGGCGCCGGCAAGACGACGACGCTGCGCTGCCTGTATACATTGATGCAACCCGACCGCGGCCAGGTGCTGGTCGATGGCATCGACGCCGCCACGTCGCCGGTTGCGGTGCGGCGCCGGCTTGGCGCGCTGCCCGACGCACGCGGCTTGTACAAGCGCATGACCGCGCGCGAAAACATCGCCTACTTCGGCCGCCTGCACGGGCTGGACGAGCCGACCATCCGCCAGCGCACCGACGCGGCGGTCGCCGCGCTCGAAATGAGCGACTTCGTCGAGCGCCGCAGCGAAGGTTTTTCGCAGGGGCAGCGCGTCAAGACGGCAATCGCGCGTGCGCTGATCCACGATCCGAAAAACGTCATCCTCGACGAACCGACCAACGGCCTCGACGTGATGGCGACGCGCGCGATGCGCAGCTTCCTCAAGCGCCTGAAGCAGGAAGGCCGCTGCGTGCTGTTCTCGAGCCACATCATGCAGGAGGTCGCCGCGCTGTGCGACCGCATCGTCGTGATCGCCAAGGGTCGCGTTGTCGCCGACGAATCGCCCGACGCGCTGCGCGCGCAGACCGGCGAAGCGAACCTCGAGGACGCATTCGTCAAACTGATCGGCACCGACGAGGGCCTGGCCGCATGAGCCCGAAACGAAGAGCCAAAGATTCACCACGGAGGCACGAAGGACACGAAGGAGACACGAAGAGGAGCGTGAGAATGAATAGAAGCGTGGCGCGAGCCCAATCCGGGCAGCATCGGGAAGCAGCCCGCATCCGCCCCATACCCGCGACCCGCCGTACTCTGCACGGATACCGCGACGAGATCTCTCTCGCGGTTCTTCTTCGTGATCTTCGTACCTTCGTGGTTCATCTTGGGCTTTCGCCCAGAGGCCTGAAATGAAATCGAGCCTGGTCATTTTCCTCAAGGAAGTGCGCGAAAACCTGCGCGACCGCCGCACCGTGATCAACACGCTGATCACCGGGCCGCTGTTCGCGCCGCTGATCTTCGTGCTGCTGATCAACACGCTGGTCACGCGTGAAATCGACAAGGCCGAGAAACCGTTGCCGCTGCCGGTGATCGGCGCCGAGAACGCGCCGAACCTGGTCGAGGCGCTCAAGCAGCAGCGCGTCGAAATCAAGCCGGGCCCAGCCGATGCCGAACGCGCCGTGCGCGAGCAGGACGCCGACGTCGTGCTGCGCATTCCGCCGGAATTCGCCGCCGCCTGGAACAACGGCGAGCCGGCCCAGGTCGAGGTCGTCTACGACCAGTCGCAGCGCGACGCGAACAGCGCCGTAGGCCGCCTGCGCGGCATCCTCGAACAATATGACCGGCGCACCGGCGCGCTGCGACTGGTCGCGCGCGGCTTGTCGCCGTCGGTGACACGCACCGTGGTCGTCGCCGAGCGCGACCAGTCCACCGCGCAGAGCCGCGCCAGCAACCTGTTTGCGATGCTGCCGTACTTCTTCATCCTCGGCGGCTTCGTCGGCGGCATGGCGCTGGCGATCGACACCACCGCCGGCGAACGCGAGCGCCAGTCGCTCGAGCCGCTGTTCGCCAACCCGGTGCCGCGCTGGCAGATCCTGGTCGGCAAACTCGGTGCGACCACCGCGTTTGCGATCACGACGGTCCTGCTCAGCATCATCGCGTTCGCCGTCGTCGGCCAGTTCATGCCGACCGAAAAGATCGGCATGACGCTGACGATCGGCATGCCTTTCGTCGCACATACGATCTTCGTCATGCTGCCGCTCGTGCTGCTGCTGGCTACGCTGCAAACCCTCGTCGCCGCGTTCGCCAAGACCTATCGCGAAGCACAGACCTACCTGTCACTGCTGATGTTCGTGCCGGTCATCCCGACGATGATGCTGTCGCTGATGCCGTTCAAGACGCTGTACTGGATGTACGCCGTGCCGCTGATGAGCCAGCAGATCATCATCACGCGCCTGCTGCGCGGTGACGATGTGCCGGCGTCCGCGTTCGCCGTCTGCTTTGCCTGCACCGCCGCCGCCGCATTGCTGGTCTATGCGCTGGCGCTGCGCGTGTACCACAGCGAACGCCTCGCGATTTCCGCTTAGCTGTTGTTTGATCCCTCTCCCATCGGGAGAGGGTGGCGCGAAGCGCCGGGAGGGTCGGGGATCGCCGATCGCGCGTGCTCCCCGATGCCGTCATTCCGGCGGCTCTAAACAGCGGAGCTGGTCAAGCCGGAATCCGTTCCTTTCAGTACAAAGCTTCGTCTCGCCCTGCGGGCGAGCCGAAGTTCTGCAGTTCGGAAGGGAAGGACGAAACAACACCATCTTCACCCAACCCTCCCCTTGAAGGGGGAGGGCTAAAGCAGCCAGTCGCGCGGCCGCAGATAGTCGGCCAGCCGCGCCTCGGGCGAGCCGGCTTGCGGCGCGTAGGCATACTCGAACCGTACGCGCGGCGGCAGCGACATCAGGATCGATTCGGTGCGGCCGCCGGACTGCAGGCCGAACAATGTGCCGCGATCGTAGACCAGGTTGAACTCGACGTAGCGGCCGCGGCGATAGAGCTGGAATTCGCGTTCGCGTTCGCCAAAAAATATACTTTTGCGCTTTTCCACAATGGGGATGTAGGCGGCGGGAAACGCGTTGCCGACGGCCTGCAGGAAGGCGAACGAACGCTCGAAACCGTCGGCGTTCAGGTCGTCGAAGAACAGGCCGCCGACGCCGCGCGTCTCGCCGCGATGCTTCAGGTAGAAGTATTCGTCGCACCAGCGCTTGTATTTCGCATAGGTGCCGGTGCCGAACGGCGCGCACAAGTTGCGCGCCACCGTGTGCCAGTGCGCGACGTCCTCGTCGAACGGATAGAACGGCGTCAGGTCGAAACCGCCGCCGAACCACCACGCCACGTCACCGCTCCCGCTGCGTGCCTCGAAATAGCGCACGTTCATGTGCGTGGTCGGCACATACGGGTTGCGCGGATGCAGCACCAGCGACACGCCCAGTGCGGTCCACGAGCGGCCGGCCAGTTCGGGCCGGTGCGCGCTGGCTGCCGCTGGAAGGCTGGCGCCTTCGACGCGCGAGAAATTGACGCCGCCCTGCTCGAACACTTGGCCGGCCTTGAGCACGCGCGAGCGCCCGCCACCGCCTTCGGCGCGTTGCCACAGGTCTTCGACGAAGCGGGCGCCACCGTCGGCCGCTTCGAGTGCTGCGCATAGCCGGTCCTGCAGCTCGCTCAGGTAGCGTTCGACGGCGGTCGGTTCGGCGGCAGTGGGCATGCGTGGTTCGGACAGGGCGGAGAGCCGGCGCGTTTCGCGACGCCGGGTGCGGCGATGGTAGCAGGCCCGCGGGGACTCGGTTTGCGGCCTCTCGCCGCGGCCCCCTATACTGCGGATCGTTGCCGATGCTGCCGTTTTGCGCTTGCCCGCCCGTATCCCGCCTGTTGCGATCACTGCTTACACAGCCGCCTGCGCTGCCGGGCGCGGCACGGATGCGCTTGCGGCCTCGCTGCGCGACCGGCGCAGCGGCTTGATCGCCAACGACTTCGCCGGGCATCCGCTGCCGTGTTACATCGGCCGCGTCGCGGGCCTGGAAGACCTCGCCCTGCCGGACGAACTGGCCGGCCACGATTCGCGCAACAACCGCCTGGCCTGGCTCGGCCTCGAGCAGGACGGTTTTCGCGAACGCGCGCTCGCGCTGCATGAGCGCTACGGCCGCGCACGCGTTGCGATCGTGCTCGGCACGTCCACGTCCAGCATCGGCGAAACGGAAATGGCCTACCGGACGCTCGACGACGGCCACCTTGCGCCGGCGCAACGGCGGCCGCTGGTGCACCAGCCGCACGCGCTCGGCCTGTTCGTGCAGGCCGCGCTCGGTTTCGACGGGCCGTGCCTGACGCTGTCGACGGCCTGCTCCTCGAGCGCCAAGGTTTTTGCCAGCGCCGAGCGCCTGCTGCGTGCCGGGCTGGCCGATGCCGCGATCGTCGGCGGCGTCGACACGCTGTGCGGCAGCGTGCTGTTCGGATTCAATGCGCTCGGGCTCGTTTCGGCACAGCCGTGCCGGCCGTTCGATGCCGCCCGCAACGGCCTGTCGCTCGGCGAGGCGGCCGGCTTTGCGATCCTCGAGCGCATCGACGGAAAAAATGGAAGTGTGGAAAAGTCCGCGCCGCGCCTGGTGGGGTACGGCGAGTCGAGCGACGCGCATCACATGTCGGCGCCGCACCCGGAGGGGCTCGGCGCATTGCACGCGCTCCAGGACGCGCTGGCGCGTGCCGGCCTCACGCCGGACCAGGTCGACTACATCAACCTGCACGGAACGGCGACGCCGGCCAACGACGCGGTCGAGGCCGTCATGATTGCGCAGGCGTTCCCGGCAACGACGCTGGCCAGCTCGACCAAGGGCTGGACCGGACACACGCTCGGCGCGGCCGGCATCGTCGAGTCGGTGATCGCATTGCTCGCGCTCGAGCGCGGCATCGTGCCGGGCACGCTGAACTGCCGGGCGCTCGATCCGTTGTGCGGCCCGCAAATCATGATCGACAATCGCGAAGTGCGTGTGCGCGTCGCCCTGAGCAATTCGTTCGGCTTCGGCGGCAACAACTGCTGCGTTGCCTTTGCCGCCGCGCAGGCCGCATGACGATCGACGTGGTCATCGAAGGTGTCGGCCTGTGGTCGCCCGAGCTGCCCGGCTGGAGCGCGAGCCGCCCGGTCCTGCGTGGCGAGGTTCAGCCGTCAGCCTCGGCCGCGCGGCCGTCGCCGTCGCTGCTGGCACCGAACGAACGCCGGCGCGCACCGGACAGCGTGCTGCTGGCGTTTGAAATCGCGCAGCAGGCGTGCGCGATGGCGGCGCGCGAGCCGGGTTCGATGCCGGCCGTTTTCGCCAGCGCCTGGGGCGACCTGGCAATCAACGATTACCTGTGCGCGACCCTGGTGCAGTCGGCGCTCGACCTCTCGCCGACGAAATTCCACAACTCGGTGCACAACGCGCCGGCCGGCTATTGGGCGATCGCGACCGGCTGCATGGCCAGCACCAGCGCCATCAGCGCCGGCCCGGCGACGTTCGGCGCCGGGCTGCTCGAAGCGGCCGTGCTGGCCGCCGCCGAAGACACGCCGGTGTTGTTCGCGGCCTACGATATCGCTGCGGTCGGCCCTCTGGCCGACGTCATCCAGACCCGCCGCGCACTGGGCATCGCGCTGGTGCTGGCGCCGCGCCGCAGTCGCGCCGGCGCCGCCGTGCGGCTGCGGGTCGGGTCGGCGCCGGCCGCGGAGCTTGCGCCGGACGGCGCAGTCCTGCACGCTTTGCACTGCGACAATCCGGCGGCGTATGGATTGCCGCTGCTGACTGCGCTGGCGCTCGGGGATGAGCGCACGCTGGTGCTGCCCGTGGGTCCGCGGGCGAATCTGAACCTGGAGGTCTCGACTTGGCAGAATTGAATGGCCGGCCCACTCGGCCATCCCCGGCTTCCGGCGGTCCCACCCGGCCATCCGTGGTCTCCGGCGGCTGCTCCGAGCCCTCTGCGGCGTCCAGGCCCGACCCGGCGCGGGCCGGAACCGTGGTGATTCCGGCCCTGAACGAGGAGCGCGCGATCCGCGCGGTCGTCGAAGATGCGCTGGCGCACTGCGGGCGCGTCATCGTCGTCGACGACGGCTCGACGGACGGCACCAGCGCCGTGATCGCCGATCTGCCGGTCGAACACATCCGTCACGAGCAGCCGATGGGCAAGGCCAAGGCGCTGCGCGACGGCTTTCGGCGCGCGCTCGAGCTCGGCGCCGACGGCGTGCTGACGATGGACGGCGACGGCCAGCACGCCGCGACCGACCTGCCACGCCTGCTCGCCGCGGCGCGCAAGTACCCGGCCAGCATCGTGATCGGCGCGCGCCTGCGCTGCAAGGATGCCCAGCCCGGCAAGAACCGCTTCGGCAACCAGCAGGCCGATTTCTGGGTGTCGTGGGCGTGCGGCCAGCGCATCGTCGACTCGCAGAGCGGCCAGCGCTTCTATCCGCGCGCGGCGATCGAACTGGCACTGGCGCTGCCGCACGACGGCTTCGTGTTCGAGAGCGAAATCCTGATCGAAGCCGCCGATCACGGCATCCATGCCGTCTCGGTGCCGATCGAAACGCGTTACGAGGAAGACCGGCGCGCGAGTCATTTCCGCCCGCTGCGCGACGTCAGCCGCATCACGCGCATGATCGCGTGGCGCCTGCTGCGCGGCGGCTTCATGCCACGCAACTACTGGCGCGCGCGCACGGTGCCGCCCATCATCGTCGAGTCCGTGTAATGCGATTCTCGCCGCCACGCGGTCTTTGCCGGGACTCGTGATGTCGCCGGCAGACAGTGGCAGCTGGCGGCGCGAATGCGTCGACGCAGCGATTTGCCGATCGGCGAAGCGGTATCTCGGCGCCGGCGTTCTTGCCGTGGCAGTCATGCTGCTGGTCGCCTGCGTCGGTCCGGCGCCGCTGCCGCCGCTGCCGCAACAGGCGCCCGGTGACTGGCGCAACGCGCCGGCGTTCGATAAGACCCTGGGTACGGCGCCGAACCTGGATAGCTGGTGGCATGCGTTCGGCGACACCACGCTCGATGCCTTGATCGAACGCGCGCGTGCGCAGAACCTCACCCTTGCGCAGGCGCAGCTGAGATTGCGCGGCGCGCGCGCGTTGCAGCATCGCTCGGCGACGCAATTCAAGCCGCAGGTCAGCTTCCACACGTTCGCCGAACCCGATCCGAACGGGTCGACCAGCTACTTCGAAATCGGTTTCGATGCGCTCTGGGAATTCGGCTTCTTCGGCCGCGGCCAGGCCGACGCGCGCGTCGCCTCGGCTGACGCGCAGACCGCCGCGACCGATGTCGTCGCGGCTCGCGTGTCGGTCGTGGCCGAAGTCGCGCGCAACTACATGGACCTGCGTGCCGCTCAGGCGCGCGCCGCGCTGCTCGATGGCATCGTCGCGCAGCGCCGCGAAAAACTGCGCCTCGCGCAGAAGCGCGTCGAACTGAGGATCGGCACGCGCGTCGACGCCGATCGCGCCGAGGCCGAACTGGCTCAGGCGTCGGCTGATGCGAGCGAGCCGGCGGCGGCGATCGCGCAGGCGCAGCAGGCGCTGGCCGTGCTGCTCGCCGAGGACGCGCCCGACGCCACGCTGGCGGCGGCGGCGCCGCAGCCCGAGCTGGCAGCGCTGGCGATCGGCGAAACGCCGGCCGACCTGTTGCGCACGCGGCCGGAAATCCGCAAGGCCGAATTGAACGTGCTCAAGGCGGCAGGCGAGCTCGGCCTGGCGCGCGCCGACCTGTATCCGAAACTGGCGCTGGGCGGTTCGCTGACGTCGTCGACGCGCATGGTCGGCGACATCGACCGGCCGAACAAGGGAATTCCGGCGGTCGGGCCGGTCATCCAGTGGCCGATATTCGACTGGGGCGCGCGGCACGATCTTGTCGACGCACGCGATGCCGCGCTGCAGGCCGCCGTGCTCGCCTATCGCCAGGCGGTGCTGGAAGGCGTGGCCGACGCCGAGTCGGCCCTGGCGCAGCTCGATCGCCAGCAGAAGCGCATGCGCGCCAGTGCGGTCAGCGTGCGCGCGTTCGAACGCGCGGCACAAAGTGCGGGCCAGTTGCGCGGCTTCGGACTTGCAGACGACGTCGATACGGCCAATGGTGCGCTGGCAACGGCGCAGGCGCAGCTGGATCGTTCGCTGGCGACGCATGATTTGAACCTCGCCTTCATCGCCTTGTACAAGTCCTTCGGCGGCATCTTGCCGCCGCTGCTTCCGGATCCCCGCTGAGGCTGCCGAGTGAATAATCCGGCCCACGCCTTGTCCGACTGCGACGTTCCTTGCGCGCCCGCGCTGGCGCCCGGACGCGTGCACGCCGGCGGGAGTCCGCTCGCGTCGAGGAACCGGCTTCTCGCCTGGCGCAAAGGCGGCGTTGCGGCGGCGTGGCAAGGCTCGTCGAAGCGGCTGCGGGTCGGCGCGCCCCGCGGGAGTGGCGCCTGATGGTCGCGCTGGCGCGAAAGACGCTCGTCTATGAGTGGCGCAAGTTCCTGCCGGCCGCGCTTGCGGTCGCATTCTCCGGTTGTCTGCTGCTGATGCAGGCCGCGCTTATGTTCGGCATCTTCGACAGCGCCAGCGTCTATGTCAGCAAGTCCGCCGCTGACTTGTGGGCCGGCTATCCCGGCACGCAGAGCATCGAGCTCGGCCGGCCGATTCCACGCGATACGGAAGTATCGCTGCTGATGGATCCCGCTGTGGCGCGCGTGGAACCGTTCCAGTGGCTCGACGGGGACTGGCGCGGACCGGCCGAGCGCGGCAGCGTCTCGGTGTTCATCTCGGGCATCGATCCGGGGCCGGCCGGCCTGATGTTCGCCCACGCCATCGCACCGGACGAACGGCGCAAGCTGCAGGAACCCGGCAGCGTGATCGTGGACGAGGCCGACCTGCCCAAGCTCGGCCTCGACGTCGGCGGGTTCGCGACCTTGAACGGCAAGCGCGTGCATATCGTCGCGGCGAGCCCGGGCCTGCGCGCGCTCGGCGGCGTCAATATCGTCACGTCGCTGGCGACCGCGCGCCAGCTCGACACGGACGCGGCCACGATCGACAAGGTCGCCTACTATGTCGCCAAGCTGCGCGCCGGCGCCGATCCGCAGCGCGTGCGCGATCGCATCGAGGCGGCCTGGCCGGCGCGCCAGTTCAGCGTGTGGACGCAGGCGGAATTCGCCCACACCGCAGCGACCTACTGGATGTTCGAAACCGGCGCCGGCCTGGGCTTCGTGTTCTTCGCCTTTGTCGTGTTCCTGGTCGGCACGGTCATCACCAGCCAGACGCTGATCGCGGCGGTTGCAAGCTCGGTGCGCGAGTACGCCATGCTCAACGCGCTCGGCGCCGGCCATCCGGCGCTGCGCATGGTCGTGCTCGAGCAGGCGTTCTGGGTCGGGGGCTTCGGCATCCTCGTCGGCGCGGTGCTCAGCCTGGTCATGCTGCTGCTCGCGGCCGGACAAAGCGTGCCGGTGGCGTTCGATTTCGCGGCGGCCGGCGCCTGCGCCGCGTTGGTCATGACGATCGCGATCGTCTCGGGGCTCGTGGCGGTGCGCGCGCTGAGCCATCTCGAGCCGGCGACCCTGCTGCGATGACCGTGGCGGCCACTCCTGCACTCGTCGCCGAAGACGTCGCCAAGGCCTATGCCTCCGGCGCGCTGACGACTTCCGTGCTCGACGGACTGTCGCTGAGCCTGGGCGAGCGCGAGCTTACGCTCGTGCTCGGTCCGTCCGGATCGGGCAAGAGCACGCTGTTGGCGCTGCTCAGCGGATTGCTCAAACCCGATCGCGGCCGTGTCGTTGCGCTCGGCGAAGACCTGTGGCGCCTGTCGCGCGCCGGGCTGGAAAAGTTCCGCCTGCATCACACCGGCTTCGTATTCCAGGGCTTCAACCTGTTTCCCGCGCTGACCGCGCTCGAGCAGGTCATGCTGCCGCTCGACTACCTCGGTCTGGATCGCAACAGCGCGTACAATCGTGCCAGCGCCGCGCTCGAGGACGTGGGCCTGGGCGCACGCGTGCACCTGCGTCCGATCCAGATGTCCGGCGGCGAGAAGCAGCGCGTCGCGATCGCACGCGCGTTGGCCAAGAAGCCGCAGCTGCTGTTCGCCGACGAGCCGACCAGCGCGCTCGACACGGCCAACGGCAAGATCGTGATCGATTCGCTGCACCGCATCGCGCGCACGTATGGCGCGACCGTGGTCTGCGTCAGCCACGATCATCGCCTTGTCACGAGCGCCGACCGTGTCGTGACGATCCAGGATGGCCGTATCCTTTCCGACCTGACGCCATCGCGCGAGCTGCGCGCGCACGCCGCCGTCCCCTGAGGAAGAACGCAATGCCCGCATACCTGCTCTTCAGTCCTCGGCCCTCGGCCCTCAGCGCCCTGCAAAGCAGAACGTTGATGCGCGGCGTCGCCCTGCCCGTCGTCCTGTTCGCGCTGGCCGCGTGCTCGCGTTCGGCCGATCACGCGGGCAGCGCGCAGGCCACCCCGGCGCCGGCGCAGCAATACGCCGCCATCGCGCGCGGCCGCGTCGACGTCGACGGCGGCGTGGTGCGCATCGTCACGCCGCGCGACGGCATCATCGCCAGCCTCGATGTCGGGCCCGGCGACGAGGTCAAGGCCGGCGACACTGTCGCGACGATCGACGCGCGCCAGGCCGAACTCGCCGCCAGCGTGGCCAAGGCCGAGCTCGATCAGGCCCAGGCGCATGCGGCAGCACTGCGCTCCCGGACAGCCGGCCTGAAGCTGCGCGCGTCGCGCGTCGACCAAGCCGCGCAGGCCGGCGCCGCCACCGGCCAGTCGGCCGACGACGCGAATCAGGCCCTGGCCGAGCTCAACGCCGATATCGGCGAAGCCGCAGCCGCGGTCGAAGTCGCGCAGCAACATCTCAAGCAGGCACGCCATGAAGTCGAGGCGCGCACCGTACGCGCGCCGCTTGCCGGTCATATCGTCGCGCGTGCGGCGCATGTCGGCGACGTCGTCTCGGCGCAGGCCGGCAGCGAACTTTTCACGTTGCTGCCCGATGCGCCGCGCATCGTGCGCGCCGAGTTGAACGAAGCATTCGTCGCCAAGGTCAGCGTCGGCATGAACGCGACGGTCGTCAGCGAGGCCGACAGCGGCAAGTCGTGGCCGGCAAAAGTCGTGCGCATCGGCGAAGTGTTCGGCCCGAGCAAGCTGATCGAAGATGCACAGGAGACATCCGACGCACGCGATGTCGAATGCATCCTGGAACTGTCGAGCCAGGAATTGCGCGTCGGCCAGCGCGTGCAGGTACGGTTTCTGGCGCACTAGTCCGGGTTTGAAGGCTGAGGGATGCAAGCGCTGCCGTGCCGGTCGGGCAGGCCGGACACGCGGTATCGATTGCGTTTGCCGGAGCAAACGCGAACGGCGGACGCCAGGCCGCACGGGTATGGCAATGCAAACCACAGGATGACGCGGCGAAGTGCATCTGAAAATTCGCGACGCTAGAAATCGAATCCGAGTTGTGGCGGCGCGCCCGATGCCGGCAATCGATTGCCGGTTTCCAGCAACCGTTCGCGCAAACCGCCCTGGCGTTCGACTGCCCGGCTGACCGTTGCCTGCAGCACGGCAGCCGATGCCCACAGTTCGACGCGCCGGCGTGCGCGCGACACCGCCGTGTAGAGCAGTTGCCGCGACAGGATCCGGTTGTCCGCGTCGGGCGTCAGCAGCACGGCGACGTGATCGTACTCGGAGCCCTGGCTCTTGTGGATCGTGATTGCAAATGCGGTCTCGTGCTCGGGCAGCGCGGTCGGCGCGAACCCGCGCACGCCCGCTTCGGGTCCGCCGTGGTCCTCGCCGGTTTCGAACCACACGCGCAGCCGGCCGCGGGCGTCGGCCAGGCACAGCCCGACGTCACCGTTGTGGAGTCCGGATCCGTAGTCGTTGCGCGTCACGATCACCGCGCGGCCGGCATACCACTCGGCGCCGGCAGGCACGCGCCAGGCGCGCCGAAGCAGCCGCTCGAGCGCGGCATTGACCGCAACACTGCCGAACTCGTCTTCGCGCAGCGCGCACAGCAACTGGCGCCGCGCGAGCGCCTTCAGCGCGGCGCGAACGACGTCGGCGCGCGCGGCGTCATCCGGCGCGCGCGCGCGCAGGGCGTCTTCCTCAACCAGTGCCGCAGCGTACTGGGCGAGCCGGTCGCCGAGCTGGCGCGGGGTTTCGACGCGCCGCAGGACGATGTCGCCGTGAGCGTCGCCGAAGAAGCCGCTCAGCGCGCCGGCGTCGCCGCCGCGCACCGCCTCGTTCAGCGCGACGAGGCGCCGTTCGGCGCGGAAGCTGTGACGCAGGCGCACGACGCTGCCGCTGTCGGCTTCGAGCGCGCCGACGATGTCCATCAGCACCGAGCCGGTCGCGACCGAGGTCAGCTGGTCGGCGTCGCCGACCAGAATCAGCGTCGCTTCTTCCGGCATCGCTTCGAGCAGCGTGCGCAACATCGCCAGATCGAGCATCGATGCCTCGTCGATGACAACCACGTCGGCCGCGATGCGATCATTGCGGCCGCGCGCGAAGGCGTTGCGCCAGGGCTGGAAGCCGAGCAGCCGGTGCACGGTCAGCGCTTCGTCGGGAATCCCGTCGAGCAGCGGCAGCCATTGCGCCGGCAGCGGCGTCGCGCCATCGCCGCGCAGGCTGCGCCGGCCCTGCCGCAGCGCCTGCAGCAGGCGCTGCGCCGCCTTGCCGGTCGGCGCGGCGATGCGCACGGCCAGCGGCTCGCGTGCGCGCCACTGCAGCATCAGCAGCATGCGCAGCACGGTCGTCGTCTTGCCAGTGCCGGGCGCGCCGGTCAGCACGAACAGCCGGCGCCCGGCCACCGCGCGCACCGCTCGCCGCTGCGCGGCGACGTCGTCGCCACACGCTCCGTGGAACAACGCATCCAGTTCGGCATCGGTCGGCGCTACACCGCTGCACCGACGACGCGCGCCGATCGCCGTGGCCACGGCGCGCTCGTCGGCATGGTTGCGCCACAGGTAGAAGCGGCCGGCGTCGTCGATGACGAACGGCCGCGATGCGGCGCTGCGCTCGTCCGCGACCATCGCCTCGCCGCGCAGCCGTTCGATCTCTTCGCGCGTCAGCGGCGGCATGCCGCGGCGCGCGTCGCCGAGCGCGACGGCCGCGTCGCCGGCCGCATCGGCCAGGCTCGCCCACGCCGCGGCGGCCGCGAGCTGCGCGCTGCCGCCATGCGCGAGTACCCAGCGATAGACCGCGCGATCGAGCGCCCGCCATGCCTCCTGCGACCATTGGCCGCCATCGCGTCCGAAACGATAACCGGCGTTCACGCGGTCGCCTCGGCCGTTGCGGCGAGCGCGGCATCGACCGCGTCGATCAGCGCGTCATCGAAGCGCTCGCTCCACACGCCGGCGCGCGGCGCCGTGTCGGGCGCGATGCCGACCGCGCGCACGAACAGGTAGATTGCCTCGCCGAGGTGACGCTCGCGTCGGTAGTCGCCGATGCGCTGGCGCAGGTAGCGTTCCAGCGCGACCGTGTAGAGCAGGGCCTGGAAGCGGTAGTGGTCGCGCGTCATCGCCTGCGCCAGCGCCGCGCCGTCGTAGTCCGACACGCGCACGCCGCGGCCGAGGCGGTTGGTCTTGTAGTCGAGCACGTGGAAACGGCCGGCGTGTTCGAACACCAGGTCGATCTGGCCCGTCATCATGCCGCGCAGCGCCGCTTGCGCGGTCGGCGGCACGAACGGGCACGCCTCGCGCAGGCGCCGCAGCGAAACCTCGCCGAGCGCGAAGTCGAACGGCATCTCGGTGCACAGCGCGTGCGAAGGAAGCGTGCGCAGCGTCGGCGCGCCGGCAACCGGCAGCAGCGCGGTGTGCAGGGTCGCCTCGATGCGTGCGGCAAGATGCGGCACGAAGTCGGCCAGCGCGATGCCGCGCAAGCCGACGCCGTAGTCGCGCAGGCAGCGCTCGATCAGCGCGTGCTGCGCGGCCATCGGCTGGCCGACGACGCGCCGCTCGAAGATCGCGTGCACGGCGTTGCCGAAATCGGCGCCGGCGACCGGCGCGAGCCAGGCGAGGCCGGCATGTTCGGCCTCGTCGGCAACGGCCGTGTCCGCCTCCGCGTCGCCTTCGCCGCCGCGCGCCGCGGCTGCTTCGTCGGCCGCGGCGGTTTCCTCGACCGGCGCCGCGTCGTCGCCGGAAGCGAGCGCGGAAAAACTCCAGGTCGCCTCGTACGGCACCTCGTCCGGCGGCGCGAGCACCTGCAGTGCCGCCGCGGCCTCGTCGCGTGGCGGCGTGTAGCGCAGGTCGGGCCAGTGCCAGCGCCCCTGCGACCATTGCACATGGGCGATATCGGGCGGTTGCGCCGTGCCGCCGGCGAGGCGCGAGAGCATCGCGTCGAGCGGTGCGCGCTCCGGATCGGTCTCGGGTTTCTTCGAATTGCCGGAAGAGCGCTGCGGATCGAGCGCGTAGACGTGGCAGGCGTAGCGCGCGCGGGTCAGCGCGACGTAAAGCAGGCGGAAGCGCTCGTCCTGTCCCTCGCGACGGAAGCGCGTCTTGGCGGCGGGGCCGAAGGTCATGCGCCGTTGCCGTGCCGCCGCGTCGTTGACGATCACGATCTCGTCGCTGCTGTTGTGCCGGTTCATCCACAGCAGCGGCAGAATGACGATGTCGAACTCGAGGCCCTTCGCCCCGTGCAGGGTCATCAGGCGCACGCGCGCCGCATCGGTCTCGATGCGCTGCTGGCGCTCGTCCGCGGCGGCCTCGGACGCTTCCGGAATGGTCCGCTCGCATTCGTCCGCGAACCAGGTCAGCAGTTCCTCGCGCCCGGCGATCTGCTCGCTGCGCGCCTGCAGCAGTTCGCCGAGGTGGCGCAGGTCGGTCAGCGCGCGTTCGCCGCCGTCGCCGGCAAACAGCCGCGGCGCGGCGGCGGCGGTCACCTCGCGCACCAGCGCGAGCACGCCGCGCCGGCGCCAGCAGCGTTCCCAGGCGTCGAACGTCGCCGCGTCGCGTTCCCACGCGTCGACATCGCCGCGCTGGTCGCGCAACTCGTGGAACGTGCGTCCGCCGAGCCGGGTCGCGAGCGCGGCGCGTACCGCGCCTTCGTCGCGCGGGTGCAGCGCGGCGTGCAGGACGATGCGCAGCTGGCGCGCCCACGGCGAATCGAACACGCTGCTCCACGCCGTCGACACGCACGGCACGCCGCGAGTGCGCAGCCCGTCGCGCAACTGGATCACCTGCGCGCGTGTCGGCAGCAGCACGGCGATGTTGCCGGGCTGGACCGCGCGATTGCCGATCGTGTGGCGGCCGGACAGCAGTTCGACGACCTGCCGCGCGCACGCATCGAGCGCGGCGCCGACGCGCTCCTCGTTGCCGTCCGGCACGCTGCTGCCGTCCCAGCAGTGGAACTGCAGCGGCCGGTCGCACGGCGTGCCGTCGATCCGATACGGCGCGGCATCGAGCTTGCTGCTTGCCTCGACCGGAACGTAGCGGATCGCGTACTGCGGATCGGCGCTCAACGCTGCTCCGCTGGCGGCGTAGAACGCATTGAGCGCCTGCACCAGCGGGCGCGAGGAACGGAAGTTGGTGGTCAGGTCGAGCAGGCTTTCGGCACTCGTGCGCACCTGCAGGTACGCGTCGATGTCGCCGCCGCGAAAACGGTAGATCGCCTGCTTCGGGTCGCCGATCATGACCAGGCGGCCGCGTGCCGACCCTGCCGCATCCCGATAGATGCGATCGAGGATCGCAAATTGCGTCAGATCCGTGTCCTGGAACTCGTCCACCAGCGCGACCGGCCACGCCTCGAACAGGCGGTCGGCCAGCGCGGCGCCGGTCTGGCCATGCAGGCCGCGATACACGCGCTCGATCAATTCGTCGAACGTCATGCGCCCGCTCGCCGCCAGACGTTCGCGGCCGCGCCGGCGCAGCTCGTCGGCGTAGCGCGCCAGCGCTTCAGCGCGAGGTTGATCCGCCAGTCGCGCCAGCACGTCGGTGGCGCGTCGCGCAAACGCGAGCACGCGCATCGTGCGCGGATCGTCGATCCATGGCGCTCTGAGGTGGATCGCCAGCGGCTCGTCGAGAACCGGGTTGATGTCGTCGTCGAGTGGCAGGTATGGGTCGCCCCCGGCGATCACGTTGCCGAGTTTCGCCAGACGCTTGAGCAGCTTCGAATTGCTGCGCGTGAACTGCGCGGCATCGAGCCACGCGAGCAACATGCGCGCATTGTCCTCCTGCATGACCGCATCGAGCTCGGCCGGATCGAGCAACGCGACGCCGACGCCCGGCGCGAGCACCGCGCGCAAATGCCTGTCGAACTTGCCGCGCGTCGCCTTGCGCCACAGTTCGTCGCCGGCGGCGAGCTGGCCTTCGCCCTGGTTCAGCTGCCGCCACAGGTCGTCGATCAGCTCCTGCTGGATCGCTTCCGGTGCAACCGGCTCGCCGAATTCGAAGGTGCTGCCGCTTTCGAATGGGTAGTCGGTCAGGATGCGCCGGCACAGGCCGTGCAGCGTGCCGATCGGCGCCCGATCGAGTTCGAACTGCGCGAGCAGCAGGCGATCGCGGTCGGCCTGTGCGGCGCCGCCCGCCTGCCAGCGCGCGTGCAGCCACGCGCGCACTGGCGCCTCCGCCGCATCCGCGCGCGCGCCATCGCCAGCCGCCGTTTCGCGCAACGCCCAGCCGATGCGCGCGCGGATCCGCTCGCGCAGTTCCTGCGCGGCGGCGTCGGTGAACGTCGTCACGATGATCTGCGCGGGGCCCAGGGCCTGCTCGAGCAGCAGCCGCAGGTACAGCACCGAGATCGTCCAGGTCTTGCCGGTGCCGGCGCTGGCCTCGATCAGGCTGCGGCCGTCGCCGTCGAGGGCGAGCGCGGTCCAGCTGTCGACGCGCTTCATGGCTCCTCCGCGAGCGGCCGTTGCAGGTCGATCAGCGCGCCGAGCCGTTGCGCATTGCGCAGCAGCGCGGCGAGGTCGGCGCCTTCGGCAAAGTCGCGCTCGCCGGCGAGCAGGCGCGCGTAGCCGGGCGCGTAGTCGCGTTCGCCCTTGATGTTGCGCGTGCCGAGCCAGCGCTCGCGCGCCTTGTCCGGGCCGCCGTGCACGATCGCCCACGACGTGCCGGGGAAATACCACTGCGGCTCGTGCTGTCCGGCGCGCCAGAAATCGACCAGCCGCGCGACGCGGCGCGCGAGGTCTTCGAGCATGCCCGGCGCGGCCGTGCCGGCATGCTCGAACGTGCGCTGCCAGTCGTCGAAACGATGCTGCCAGCCGTCGTCGCAGCGGTCCGGGACGATTGGGCACGCATGGACCGGCCGGCCCGCTTCGGTGGCGAGCCGCAGCAGCGCCCATTCGATGAAAAACGGAATGCGCTGCTTGAAGTCGATTTCCTTGCGCGTCGCGCCGACCGTATAGCACTCCATGACCCACAGCGCGCCGTCCTTCTCGAACACGCGACGCAGTTCGCCGTGCAGGCGCGCACGACCGCCGCGCAAGCCGAGCACCTGTTCGACCGTGACGCACCGCGCCGGCGGCAAGCCGCCGGCGAACAGCGCGTGCCGTGCCGCGACCGCAACGAGGCCGAGCGCGCTTTCGCGTTCGTCGGCGTACGCGTCGAGGCCGACACGGCCCGGCGGCAGCATGCCGGTCAGGCGCAGCCAGTCCGGCGGCGTATCGGGCAGCTCGGGTTCGCTGCGTGCGACCGCATCGAAGAACAAGCGCCGCGCGACGCGATCGATCGCCTCGACGCGCGCCTCGAGCGGTTCGCTGTCGCTCAGGCGGTCGTCGTCGACCGCGTCGAGGCGCAGGTTCAGTCCGTGCGCGAGCAGCTGCTTGGCCGGATCCTTGTAGTAGGCCAGCACGTCGCGCAGGTCGAGCAGGGGCGGTGCGACGGCGTCGAGGGCCGGCGCGGGCGTGTCGGCGACAAACGCCGCGGCCGGCGCGGACTCGCGCGCCTCGCGCCGCATCGCCGCAAATTCGGCGCCGAACGAAAACAGCGCCGGGTCGGACGCATCGAAATAGCGCGCGTCGAACGGTTGCAGCGGATGACGAACCAGCCACGGCCGACGGCGCGCGACACGTTCGGCCTCATCGCCGGTCGCGTCGGCATCCAGGCAGGTCTCCGCATCGAGCGCCGTCATCAGTTCCGCCAGTGGCGCGGCCGGATTGCGCGGCAGGCCATCGCGCACGCCTTCGCCGATGAACGACAGGTGCAGCGCATCGCGCGCCGACATGATCGTCTCGAGAAACAGGTAGCGGTCGTCGCTGCGCGTGTCGCGATCGCCGAGGCGACGCTGCGTGGCCATCAGGTCGAGTTCGGCGGCGCCGCCGCGGCGCGGGAATTCGCCGTCGTCGAGGCCGAGCACGGCGACGACGCGGAATGGAATCGAGCGCTGCGGCACCATGCCGCAAAACGTGACGCCACCGAGCAGGAAGCGCTGCCGCTCCGGTACCGCGTCGAGCCGGCGCAGCAGCACGTCGCGCACGACCGCGAAATCGAGCAGCGGGTCCAGGCCGCTCTCGGCCGGCTCGGACGCGATCGCGCGGATGAAGCGCAGCACCAGCGCGCGCGCCTCGCGCGCCCGCGCATCGGTCGGGTCGATCCGGAATACCGCTTCGACGCGCGCCTCGAGTGCCAGCGCCCACTCACCGGCGCGGCGCGGCGCGGCGGCGAGATCGCACCACGCCTTCAGTTCGACCAGCAACGCATCGAGTGCGCCGACCAGCGCCGCCTGCGGGCCGCGCACGCCTTCCACCGGCGCGATGCGGCTGCCGTCGGCCAGGTCGACCGCGGCGTCGCCGTCGCCGAACACGTAACCGGCGATCAGACGGTCCATGGCCCACGCGAACGTGTGCTCGGCGATCGGCGGCACGTCGAAACGCTCGCGGAAGCGCGCGTCGAGCGCCCAGGCGACACGGCTGTTGCGCAGCCAGCCCGTCAGCGTGTCGATTTCGCCGGGATCCAGGCCAAGGCGCTGCGCGATCTCCGGTATGCCGAGCAGGTCGACGACCTGTGGCGCGGCGATGCGCGACTGCGGCAGGTCGAGCAGCTGGCGCAGCGCCGCGAACAGCGGATGCGAGCGCGCCACGGCGACGTCGAAGCAGTGGTACGGCAGCGGTCCGTCGTGGCGCGCGGCCTCGCCGAACACGGTCGGCAGCAGCGCCAGGTAGGCGTGGACGTCCGGCATCATCACGACGATATCGGACGGCTTGAGGGTGCCGTCGCGGCGGCGCAGCGCGAGCAGGGCGTCGCGCAGCACTTCCAGTTCGCGCAGGCGCGTGTGGCAGGCATGCACGCGCAACGAGCCATCCGCGCGCGCCGCCGCCCACGTCGTCGCGGCGGCGAGCAGGTCCGGTCGCAACTGGCGGAAGCTTTCCTGCAGGCGGCGCAGGCGATTGTCGGCACGCGTGTCGTGCAGGTCGCGCCAGTGGCGTTCGTCGATGCGCGCGGTGCTGTCTTCCAGTGCGAGCAGGAATTGCTGGCCGAGCCGGCCCCAGCTGGCCAGCAACGGGTGATCCTGGGCGAGGAACGCCGACTGCGTTTGTGCGCCCTCCGGGTCTTCGCGCGCCAGCTCGAGCAGGCGCGTGCGTTCGTTGCGCAGGCCGCCCCAGTGCTCGCGGCACGGATCCGGAACGTACAGCACGACCAGGCGTTGCCGCGCCACGGTGCGCAGCACGCCGAGTTCGGACGGCGCCAGGTGGCTGATGCCGAACACGTGCAGCGGTTCGTCCGCGAGGCCCGGGCGGTCGCGTTCGAGCGTCGCCACGAGCCGTTGGAGCATCTCGCCGCGATGCGGCTGGCCGATGCGCGCGCGCAGGCGCCGCCACACCGGTGCAAGAAAATTGCGTGGCGCCGCGCCGCGCCCGGCGGCCCAGTCGCGCAGCCAGTCCGGGCGGTAGACCAGGTAGCGCGTGTAGATGCCGGCGATGCGATCGGCGAGCTGGAAGCGGCGCAACGCGGTGTCGCCGCCGCCGCCGTCGAGGAACGCGGCGAGGCGCGCATCGTCGGCCTCGCCGAGTTCGTCATGCACAAGCCAGCGCAGCACGTCACGCCGGTACGGACGCAACGCGACGGCCTCCTCGCCGAGCACGCGCAATGCCAGCCGGTCGAGCCACTGGCTCGGCAGTTCGATGCGCAGGTTGGCGCAGATGCCGTCCGTGCCGCTGGCGCGGGCCAGTGCGCGCGACAGCCATTTGAGCATGCCCGGATGGGCAACGATGATTTCGTGCGGTGCAAGCACGTGCGCAGGCGGCGCGGCATGCATCAGGTGCTGCAGCGGGTCGAGCAACGCTTCCAGGCGGCTGGCGCGATAGATTGCCAGGCCGGTTTCGGCGTCACCGCGGTTCGTGGATGTGTGCAGGGCGTCGGACATGGCCGGACTTTATCCCGCCGCGCCGTCGCAGCGCATGATATTCGTGGCTGCCGCCGAATCCGCCGACGACGATGTGTTCAGGGCCGCCGCGCCGAAATCACCGGCACGTGCCAGACCGCGTAGCTCGGCGGCGTCGCGACATCGCCGATCATCGTGTCGAAATCGGCGCGTACGGCGTCGAGCGGGCGTCCGGTCGTTTCGGCCAGCACCGGCGCGAAGCCGTCGCGCCAGGCGATGAGGATGTTGGCGAAGATTTCGCGTGGCACGCGCAGCGTGTCGACGATGACGTAGTCGACGGCCAGATCGGTGTAACCGCGCTCGTCGAGCAATGGCGGCGAATGCCGGCCGATGCGGCCGTCGCAACCGATGCTCTCGAGGAACGGCAGCGCATGGTCGACCCAGAAGCGATCCGGGTCGAAATCGGGGTGTCGCGGGAAGCGCAGCATGGCGTAATCCTCGGACAACAGGTGCAGCCAGCCGCCGGGCCGCAGCACGCGCCCGATCTCGTCGAGCACCTTGTCGAAATGCGGCACGGCCTGCGACATGTGGCGGCACACGACCAGATCGAACGCCGCGTCCGGGAACTGCAACGCGAACGCGTCGCCGACGTCGTACCGCACACGATCGCCATACGCGTTGCTATCCCGGCGCGCGAGCACGAGGTTGCCTTCGAGGATGTCGATGCCCACGACGTGCGCATCGCGGTACAGGTCGGCCAGCCGGCGCGTGATCTCGCCGGTGCCGCAGCCCAGGTCCAGGATGCGCAGCGGCCCGGACAACCCGTAGCGTGCGAACAGCGCCTGCTCCTGCGGCCAGATCGCCTGCGCCTGCCAGGCCAGATTGCGCGCCATCGACTCATCGCCCATCTGCCGGGCCTGCGGGTTGCGTTCGGTGGTCATTGATGCGCCTTGATCAGACTGGCCGGATTCTGGCAGAGGTGGGTGCGGAACGGGAGACGGGAGAGGGGAGACGGGAGACGCAGAAGGGAGAAGGGAGAAGGAGAAAAGGCGCAGCCGTGACGGCGAAGATCCCTACGCCGAAAACGAAGGGAGGATCAGCCAGACCTCCGTTTCCCCCCTCTGCCCTCTCCCGTCTCCCCTCTCCCGGCTTTGCGGTACGGCGCAAAGGTCTTCTCCAGGAACGCATGCGTGTGCTCGAACAGGAACAGGCGGAACGCAGCCGCCGCCGGCGACAGCTTTTTCGCGTTCATGTTGACCAGGTGCCAGCTGCGCATGACCGGCGTGCCGATGATGTCGAGCAGGCCGATCTCCTTCGTGCGCAGTTCGAGCTCGAGCGTGTGCAGCGACAGCAGGCTCACGCCCATGCCGGCCATGACCGTCTGCTTGACGCTCTCGTTGCTGCCGAGAGTCATGGTTCGCTGCGGCGTGAACAGGTGCTGCCTGAACACGCCTTCCATGACCAGGCGCGTGCCGGAACCCGGTTCGCGCATCAGGAACGTCTCGTTGCGCAATTCGTGGAAATCGAAGCGGCGTGCGCGTACGAGCCGATGCGCCTTGTGCGCGACGAGCATGTGCGGGTTTTCCGCGATCGGTTCGGCGGTGGCATCGAGCTTCTCGGGTGGCCGGCCCATCACGGCGAAGTCGATCTCGTTGTCGCGCAGCGCGTTGATCAGCATCTCGCGGTTGCCGACCAGAAACTGGATGTCGATCTGCGCGTGTCGCTCGGCAAATTGCGCCAGCAGTTTCGGCGCGAAATATTTTGCCGTGCTGACCAGGCCGACCGTGGCCTGGCCGCTGCGCAGCCCTTTCATCGACTGCAGCGCCTGCTCGGCATCCTGCAGTTCGCCGAGCACGCGCGCGGCGTGATGGCGGAACAGGTCGCCGGCTTTCGTCAGCGCGAGCTTCTTGCCGACGCGCTCGAACAACGGCAGGCCGACCGCACCTTCCAGCTGTCGGATCTGCATCGAAATCGCCGGCTGCGTCAGGTGCAGTGCTTCGGCGGCGCGCGCGAAGCTCATCGTGCGCGTGGCTTCGAGGAACACGGTCAGCTGGCGCAGGCTCAGGTGACGCAACATCGCACACTCCTGTGGAGCAGGGTTCAAGTCCCGGGATGAAGGCAAGCCGCACGACGAAGCGGCTTGCGCTTGATGGAGCCCAGAGCATGCCCCCTCGCCCCGGCCTCTCCTCACCGGTCGGGCCGAGGCAACAGCCACAATCATAAGGTATACCTTAACCATGACAAAGAAATAATGAATTTAACTTTTGATCGGCTTCGCCTAGCCTCGGATGCGTCGAGAACGAGCGTTGGAGAGGTGGCTCAGATGAATGCCCTGGCCAAAGACACCGTGAAAGATCCGGCCAAAGACGCCGCAACGGAGATCCGGAGCAGCGCCAAGCGCTACAAGGCCGGCGTGCTGAAGTACGCGCAGATGGGCTATTGGCAGCCGGACTACCAGCCGAAAGCCACCGACATCCTGGCGTTGTTCCGCATCACGCCACAGGAGGGCGTCGATCCGGCCGAGGCCGCGGCGGCCGTCGCCGGCGAATCATCGACAGCCACCTGGACGGTGGTGTGGACCGACCGCCTGACCGCGTGCGACATGTACCGCGCCAAGGCCTACCGCGTCGATGCGGTGCCGAACAATCCAGGCCAGTATTTCGCCTGGATCGCGTACGACCTGTCGTTGTTCGAGGAAGGCTCGATCACCAACGTGACGGCGTCGATCATCGGCAACGTGTTCAGCTTCAAGCCGCTCAAGGCCGCGCGCCTGGAGGACATGCAGTTCCCGGTTGCCTACATCAAGACGTTCCGCGGGCCGCCGACCGGGATCATCGTCGAGCGCGAGCGCCTCGACAAATTCGGCCGGCCGCTGCTCGGCGCGACGACCAAGCCGAAGCTCGGACTGTCGGGCCGCAATTACGGCCGCGTCGTCTACGAAGGCCTGAAGGGCGGCCTCGATTTCATGAAGGACGACGAGAACATCAACTCGCAACCGTTCATGCACTGGCGCGACCGCTACCTGTACGTGATGGACGCGGTCAACAAGGCCAGCGCCGCGACCGGCGAGGTGAAGGGCAGTTATCTCAACGTCACTGCCGGCACGGTCGAGGAGATGTACAAGCGCGCGCAGTTCGCCAAGGAACTCGGCTCGGTCATCGTCATGGTCGACCTGGTCGTCGGCTACACCGGCATCCAGTCGCTGTCGAACTGGTGCCGCGACAACGACATGGTGCTGCATCTGCATCGCGCCGGTCACGGCACCTACACGCGCCAGAAAAACCACGGCGTCAGCTTCCGCGTGATCGCCAAGTGGATGCGCATGACCGGCGTCGACCACATCCATGCCGGCACCGCGGTCGGCAAGCTGGAAGGCGACCCGCCGACCGTGCAGGGCTACTACAACGTCTGCCGCGATGCGCACACGAAAGTCGACCTCGTGCGCGGCAACTACTTCGAGCAGGACTGGGGCGCGTTGCGCAAGGTCATGCCGGTCGCATCGGGCGGCATCCATGCCGGCCAGATGCACCAGTTGCTCGACCTGTTCGGCGACGACGTCGTGCTGCAGTTCGGCGGCGGCACGATCGGCCACCCGCAGGGCATCCAGGCCGGCGCGACGGCAAACCGTGTCGCGCTCGAGGCGATGGTGCAGGCGCGCAACGAAGGCCGCGATATCGCGAACGAAGGTCTCGACATCCTGCGCGACGCGGCAAAGTGGTGTACGCCGCTGAAGGCCGCGCTCGATACGTGGGGCGAGATCACGTTCAACTACACCTCGACCGACACGTCGGACTTCGTTCCAACCGCGACGGCGAGCTGAGGGCCACGGATTTTTGGACGCGGATTTCGCGGATGAACGCGGATCAGGGCACGGATTGCAGAACAGACAAGCACGACCGGCCTGGATCAAGAACAGCTCTATGGGTTTTATCCGCAGCAATCCGCGTGACCTGCGTCCCGAAAAAGCTCTTGCTTAGAGGAGAACACGACATGCGCATCACCCAAGGCACATTTTCGTTCCTGCCGGACCTGACCGACAGGCAGATCGGCGCGCAGCTGAAGTACGCGCTCGCCAAGGGCTGGGCAGTCGGCATCGAGTACACCGACGACCCGCACCCGCGCAACACGTTCTGGGAAATGTTCGGCAACCCGATGTTCGACCTGCGCGATCCCGCCGGCATCCTGAAGGAGATCAACGACTGCCGCGCGACATTCCCGAACCACTACATCCGCGTCACGGCGTTCGACTCGACGCACCAGGTCGAATCGGTCGTGCTGAGCTTCATCGTCAACCGGCCGACGGAGGAACCGGGCTTCCGCCTGATCCGCACCGAGGAACCCGGACGCACGATCCGCTATTCGATCGAGAGTTATGCCGTGAGTCGAAATCCCGAGGGAGCCAGGTATTGACGATGCGTGTCCCCGTTCGAATCACCGGTCCCGAACCCATCTCCCGTTGCGCGAGGCGCTGGGATGAGGGTCGGGGCTGGTATCGACGTCGACAAGAATCACGATCCTCAATCCGGCGCTCCGCGCCACCTTCTCCCACGGGGAGAGGGGAAAAAGGAACCGACAGCCCACAGCAATGAACGCCGCCGCCAACATCACGCCTGCCGAACCCGCCGCCGGTCACGACGACCGCGATCTCGCGGCGCTCTACCGCGACAGCGGCATCGCCGAAGTGTTCGACAAGCTCGATCGCGAACTGGTCGGCCTCGCCCCGGTCAAGTCGCGCATCCGCCAGATCGCCGCGCTGCTGCTGGTCGACAAGGCGCGCACCGCCGCAGGTCTCAACGCCGGCGCGCCGAGCCTGCACATGAGCTTCACCGGCAATCCCGGCACCGGCAAGACGACGGTGGCGCTGCGCATGGCGGACATCCTGCATCGGCTGGGCTACACGCGCGGCAATCATCTGATCGCGGTCACGCGCGACGACCTCGTCGGGCAATACATCGGCCACACCGCGCCGAAGACCAAGGAAGTGCTGAAGAAGGCGATGGGCGGCGTGCTGTTCATCGACGAGGCGTATTACCTGTATCGGCCCGAGAACGAGCGCGACTACGGCCAGGAATCGATCGAGATCCTGCTGCAGGTCATGGAGAACCAGCGCGACGACCTGGTCGTGATCCTGGCTGGCTACAAAAACCGCATGGATACGTTCTTCCGCAGCAATCCCGGCATGGCCTCGCGCGTCGCGCACCACATCGACTTTCCGGACTACACGCCGGACGAACTGCTGCAGATCGCGCAGTTGCAGGTCGCGCAGATGGACTACCGCCTCGACGCCGACAGCCTCGCCGCGATGCGCGACTACATCGCGCTGCGCGTGCGGCAGCCGCACTTCGCGAACGCGCGCTCGATCCGCAACGCGCTCGACCGCGCGCGCCTGCGCCAGGCCAACCGCCTGTTCACCGGTGCCGAGCACAACGCCGTGCCGGCGCGCGACGAGCTGATGCTGATCGCCGCCGCCGACATCCGCGCCAGCCGCGTGTTTGGCGGCGGGCTGGACGGGGAGAGCGGAGCGTGACCACGAACCGTACATCGCCTTCCGCGAAACGAGCCGCCGGAGAATGACATGTTCAACCGCCGCACCACGCTGTCGAAATTCCTGATCGAACAGCTGAAGGGTTCGCCGGACAGCCAGGCACTGGCTGCGCTGCTGGTCGACGTGGCCGCGGCGATCAAGGCGATCAGCGCGGTCGCCGCCAAGGGCGCGCTCGACGGCAACAGCGGTTCGCTCGAGACGACCAACGTGCAGGGCGAAGTGCAGAAGCCGCTCGATGTGCTGACCAACGAGATCATCCTGCGTCATTGCGACTGGGGCGGCCTGGTCGCCGGCATGGCATCGGAAGAGATGGAAGCGCCGTTTCCGATTCCCGAAGAATACGCGCGCGGCCGCTACCTGCTGCTGTTCGATCCGCTCGACGGCTCGGCCAACATCGATCTGAACGTCGCGGTCGGCACGATCTTCTCGGTGCTGTTGCACGGCCGCGACGAAGCGCCGGTCGAGGCCGACTACCTGCAGCCGGGCAGCCGCCAGGTCGCCGCCGGCTACGCGATCTACGGACCGTCGACGATCCTCGTGCTGACCGTCGGCCAGGGCACGCATGGCTTCACGCTCGACAAGGAGATCGGCAACTTCATGCTGACGCATCCGAACCTGCGCATCCCGGAAGAAACCGACCAGTTCGCGATCAACGCGTCGAACGAACGTTTCTGGGAGCCGCCGATGCAGCGCTACGTCGAGGAGTGCAAGGCCGGCAAGACCGGCCCGCGCGGGCGCGACTTCAACATGCGCTGGATCGCCTCGATGGTGGCCGACGTGCACCGCGTGCTGATTCGCGGCGGCGTGTTTTCGTACCCGCGCGACAACAAGGCGCCGAACAAGGCCGGCCGCCTGCGCCTGATGTACGAGGCCAATCCGATGGCGATGCTGGTCGAACAAGCCGGCGGCCTGGCGTCGACCGGGCGCCAGCGCATCCTCGACAGGCAGCCCGAGCAGCTGCACCAGCGCGTGCCGGTGATCCTCGGCTCGAAATGTGAAGTCGAGCGCATCGAGCGCTACCACCGCGAATTCGACCGCGGCGAGGACCAGCCGTTCGTGTCGCCGCTGTTCAACGAACGTTCGCTGTTCCGTCCGGAGGCACGCGCGTGAAACGCAGGACATCCGCCTCCGCCCGCTTCGGCGTCTGCGTGAACGTGTTCGCGCAGTCACGCATCCATTTCGATGCGCGCCTGCGGGCATCGCTTCCGGCGGACCTGATCGATCAGGCGTGCGCGCCGGGCAGTGACGCGGTGACGGAAAGGCCAGAAGACGATCACGTGTTCCCGCCGCCGCCCGGCGGACTGCAAACCACCGTTCACTGAAGGCCGCCGCCATGTCGATCAAGCATCCGGTCATCGCGATCACCGGTTCCTCCGGCGCCGGCACGACCACGGTCATGTCGAGCTTCGTCAACATCTTCCGGCGCGAGAACCTCAACGCTCACCTGGTCGAGGGCGATGCATTCCATCGCTTCAACCGGCTCGAGATGCGCCAGCAGATGAAGGAAGCGGCCGAGCGCGGCGACAACAACTACAGCCACTTCGGCCCGGTCGCGAACCTGTTCAAGGAACTGGAAGACCTGTTTCGCGTCTACGGCGAATCGGGCACCGGGCGCACGCGCAAATACCTGCACGACGCCGCCGAGGCGGCGCCGTACAAGCAGGACCCTGGCACATTCACGCCGTGGGAAGACGTGCCGGCCGGCACCGACCTGCTGTTCTACGAAGGCCTGCACGGCGCCGTCGCGGACGGCAATGTCGACGTGTCGAAGTACGCCGACCTGCGCGTCGGCGTGGTGCCGATCATCAACCTGGAATGGATCCAGAAGCTGCATCGCGACCAGCGCCTGCGCGGCTACTCGCAGGAAGCCGTGACCGACACGATCCTGCGGCGCATGCCGGACTACGTCAGCCACATCTGCCCGCAGTTCTCGCGCACGCACGTGAACTTCCAGCGCGTGCCGACCGTGGACACGTCCAACCCGTTCATCGCGCGCTATATCCCGACTCCGGACGAAAGTTTTCTCGTGATCCGCTTCGCCAGTCCGCGCGGCATCGACTTTCCGTATCTGCTGAGCATGCTGCACGATTCGTTCATGAGCCGGCCGAACACGATCGTCGCGCCTGGTGGCAAGATGGGCCTGGCGATGGAACTGATCTTCACGCCGATGATCCTGCAGCTGATGGACCGCAAGCGCCGGGCCCTTGCGGCTTGAGCGATCCGCAACGCCGAACGAAGAGGATCACAAGACAAACCACGAAGGACACGAAGGAACACGAAGAAGAGTTTTTGCGCGTCATCCCGGCATAACCGGGATCCAGCGACTTTGCTCGTCGCCCAAGGCTAGGACACTGGATTCCGGCTTGACCAACTCCGCCGTTGCGAGCCGCCCGAATGACGGAATACAGGAAGCACTCATGAACGCTGAAATAAGACCGATCGAAACGACGCAGCAGGACATGACCAATGCGCTGCGCTTCCTCGCCGTCGACGCCGTGCAGGCGGCCAACTCCGGCCATCCCGGTGCACCGCTCGGCATGGCCGAAATCGCGTTGGCCCTGTGGGGACGCCACCTGCGCCATAACCCGGCCAATCCGGCCTGGCCGGATCGCGACCGTTTCATCCTGTCCAACGGCCACGGCTCGATGCTGCTTTATGCACTTTTATACCTCACCGGTTACGACCTGCCGCTGGCCGAACTCAAGCGTTTCCGCCAGCTGCACGGCAAGACCCCCGGCCATCCCGAACACGGCCTGACGCCAGGCGTGGAAACCACGACCGGCCCGCTCGGCCAGGGCCTGGCGAACGCGGTCGGCATGGCGCTCGCCGAAGCGCTGCTGGCGCGCGAGTTCAACCGTCCCGGCCATCGCATCGTCGATCACCACACCTACGTCTTCGTCGGCGACGGCTGCCTGATGGAAGGCATCAGTCACGAGGCCGCGTCGCTCGCCGGAACACTCGGGTTGGGCAAGCTGATCTGCTGCTACGACGACAACGGCATCTCGATCGACGGCCGCGTCGAGCACTGGTTCGCCGACGACACGCCGCGCCGCTTCGAAGCCAGTGGCTGGCATGTCGTGCGCGACATCGACGGCCACGACGTCATGGCGGTCGCGCAAGCACTGGCCGAGGCAAAAACCGTCACCGGCCGGCCGAGTCTGCTGTGCTGCAAGACCGTTATCGGCAAAGGCAGTCCGAACAAGGCCGGCGGCCACGATGTGCACGGCGCACCGCTCGGCAGCGCCGAAATCACGACGATGCGCAACGCGCTGGGCTGGCCGCACGCGCCATTCGAGGTACCCGGGTCCGTGCTCGAAAGCTGGAACGCACGCGCGCACGGCGCGCAACTGGAGGCGCAGTGGCAGCAGCGCTTCAGCGCCTATGCCAGGGCTTTTCCGGAACTCGCCGCCGAATTCCAGCGCCGCGTGGCCGGCAGCCTGCCGGCCGACTTCACCGCATTCGCGCGCAGCGCACTGGCCGAAGTGCAGCACGCGATGCCGAACATCGCCACGCGCAAGGCTTCGCAGAACGCGCTCGATGTGCTCGCGCCGAAACTGCCGGAACTGCTCGGCGGATCAGCCGACCTGACCGGGTCGAACCTGACCAACTTCAAGGGTTCCGTTGCGCTGCGGCGTGACGAAGCCGGCCTCGCCTTCGGCAACCACATCAACTATGGCGTGCGCGAATTCGGCATGGGCGCCGCACTCAACGGGATCGCGCTGCACGGCGGCTACATTCCGTACGGCGGCACGTTCCTGACCTTTTCCGATTACAGCCGCAACGCGATCCGCATGGCGGCGCTGATGCGACAGCGTTCGATCTTCGTGTTGACGCACGATTCGATCGGCCTCGGCGAGGACGGCCCGACGCATCAGCCGGTCGAGCATGTCGCGAGCCTGCGACTGATCCCGAACCTGCGCGTGCTGCGGCCATGCGATGCCGCCGAAACCTTCGCCGCATGGGTCGCGGCGATCGAGCGCCGCGACGGTCCGACCTGCCTGATCCTGTCGCGCCAGAACCTGCCGCCGCAGCCGCGCACGCCGGAACAACTCGGCATGATCGCGCTCGGCGGATACGTGCTGGCCGATGCTGCAGGCGGCAAACCCGACGCGATCGCGATCGCGACCGGCTCGGAAGTCGCGCTCGCGGTCGAGGCGCGCGACCAGCTCGCCGCGGAAGGCATCGGCCTGCGTGTCGTCTCGATGCCGTGCCTCGAAGTCTTCGACAGCCAGCGCGCCGACTATCGCGACTATGTGCTGCGGCCCGGCGTCCCGCGCGTGGCGATCGAAGCCGGCGTCAGCACACCGTGGCACCGCCTGGTCGGCGAGCGCGGCCGGGTGATCGGCATCGACCGCTTCGGCGAATCGGCGCCGGCAAGCCAGCTGTTCGAGCTGTTCGGTTTCACGGCCGCCCATGTCGCGCGACAGGTGCGCGACATGATCGCCGGCGCGCCGCAGGCTTCCGCGTGAGCGGACGCCGCTTCCGCGCGGTGCTGTTCGACATGGACGGCACGCTGGTCGATACGCTGCCGGACATCGCGGCCGCGGTGAACCTGGCGCTGGCCGAACTCGGCCTGCAGGCGCTCGACGCGGCGCGCATCGCCACGCTGATCGGCAACGGCCCGCATGTCCTGTCGCGGCGCGCACTCGAAGCACAGCCGTCACTCGCCGCCGCCGAGCGTGATCGTTTCGTGGAGCCGCTGCTGGCCGGTTATGCGCGTCACTACGAAACCCAGGCCGGCACGCTCGGCCACGTTTTCCCCGGCACGATCGAAGGCCTGCGCGAGCTGTCCGGGCAGGGTTTCAAACTCGGCGTCGTCAGCAACGCGTTGCAGCACCTGGCGGAAACCGTGCTGGCGCGCTTCGGCCTCGCTCCGTACCTGCAGCTGATCATCGGCGGCGACCGCGAGACGCGCCCGAAGCCGCATCCGGACACGCTCCGGCGCGCCTGCGCTCATTTCGGCATCGATCCGCAGCAGGCGCTGATGGTCGGCGACTCGGCCAACGACGTTTCGGCCGCACGCGCCGCCGGCTGCGCGGTCGTGTGCGTGCCGCACGGCTACGATCAGGGCCAGCCGGTCAGCGAACTGGGCTGCGACGTGCTCGATACCCTGGCCGTGCTGCCCGCCTGGATCGCGGCCGAGGAACGGCGCGCGCGCGTCGCGGCGGCCCACTGAAATTCAACAGCGGAGATACGACATGGCTTTCATCAGCCTGCGACAACTGCTCGACCACGCCGCCGAAAACGGCTACGGCGTGCCGGCATTCAACGTCAACAACCTCGAACAGATCCACGCGATCATGCAGGCGGCGCAGGAGACCGACAGCCCGGTGATCCTGCAGGCTTCGGCCGGCGCGCGCAAATATGCCGGCGAACCGTACCTGCGCCACATGGTGCTGGCCGCGGTCGAGGCGCACCCGGATATTCCGCTCGTGCTGCACCAGGACCACGGCGCCTCGCCGGCCGCGTGCCAGCAATCGCTGCGCTCGGGATTCACGTCGGTCATGATGGATGGCTCGCTGCTGGAAGACCAGAAGACGCCGGCAAGCTACCAATACAATGTGGAAAATACTCAATTTGTCACACGCATGGCGCATGCGGTCGGCGTGTCGGTCGAGGGCGAACTCGGCTGCCTCGGCTCGCTCGAAACCGGCATGGCCGGGGAAGAGGACGGCGTCGGCGCGCAAGGCACGCTCGATCACTCGATGCTGCTGACCGACCCGGACCAGGCGCGTGATTTCGTCGACAAGACCCGGGTCGACGCGCTCGCGATCGCGATCGGCACGTCGCACGGCGCGTACAAGTTCACGCGCCAGCCGACCGGCGACATCCTGGCGATCGACCGCATCCGCGCGATCCACGACGCGATTCCGAACACGCACCTGGTCATGCACGGCTCGAGCTCGGTGCCGCAGGAATGGCTCGCAATCATTCGCGAGTTCGGCGGCGACATCCGTGAGACCTACGGCGTGCCGGTCGAGGAGATCCAGCGTGGTATCAGGAGCGGTGTGCGCAAGGTCAACATCGATACCGATATCCGCCTGGCCATGACCGGCGCCATGCGCAAGACGTTCGCACAGGAGCGCGGCGAGTTCGACCCGCGCAAGGCGCTCAAGGCCGCGACTGCGGCCGCGAAGGACATCTGCAAGGCGCGCTTCGTCGCGTTCGGCTGTGCCGGAAGGGCGTCGAAGATCAAGCCGGTCGCGCTCGAGAAAATGGCGGCGCGCTACCACTGAAAGCAAAGATTGAACCACGGAGAACACGGAGAAAAGCATGAAAAATAAAGCACCCAAGAATTCATTTTCTTTCTCGGTATTCTCCCGCTTTTCTCCGTGTTCTCCGTGTAACGCTTTGCTCTCCTGACCGTTTCCGCGCCCGAGTATGCTGCAAGCCTTGATCTTCGACGTCGACGGCACGCTGGCCGATACCGAGCGCGACGGCCATCGTGTCGCGTTCAACCTGGCGTTTGCCGATGCCGGCCTGGACTGGCACTGGAGCGTCGAGCGCTATGGCGAACTGCTGCGCGTCGCGGGCGGCCGGGAGCGCATCGCGCATTTCATCGAGACCTGTGCCACGGGGATTCCGCCAGACCGGCGCGACGCGCTGACGCGGCAACTGCATGTGCGCAAGACCGAGCACTACCTGCGCATGGTCGACGAAGGCGCGGTACGCCTGCGGCCCGGCGTCGCGCGCCTGCTGGCCGAGGCGCATCGGTCAGGTACGATGCTGGCGCTCGCCACCACCACATCGCGCGCGAATGTCGATGCACTGCTGCAACATGCATTGCCGGCTGGCGCGTCCGACTGGTTCGCCGTGATCGGGGCGGCCGAAGATGCGCCGCAGAAGAAGCCCGATCCGCAGGTCTACCGGGTGGTATTGCAGACACTGGCTGTCGATTCCAGCGAGTGCTTCGCTTTCGAGGATTCCGCCGCCGGACTGCGCGCAGCACGCGCCTGCGCAATTCCGACCATCATCACGGCCAACGACTACACGCGCGACCAGAATTTTGCCGGCGCACTCAGTGTGCTGCGCGAGCTCGGCGAGCCGGGCCACGCGGCCGAAGTGCTTGCCGGCGCGCCGCTGCAGCGTGGCCTGGTCGACATGCAGCAGCTGTTCCACTGGCACGCGCAATACATCCGCAACGACCAACGCGCGGGCGGCGTTCGCTGCCGTTCATGACGATTCGGCGAACATGACAGCGACAGCCAGCCGGACATGGCAGCACGGGAACGCGTGACATGGCGACCATCGCACCCGCAGGCGAACTCGGATCCATCGCGCCGGATTTCCGGCTGCCCTCGACGGACGGGCGCGATTACGCCTTGGCCGACCTGCGCGGGCCGAACGGCCTGCTGGTCGCGTTCATCTGCAACCATTGCCCGTACGTCAAGGCGATCCGCGCGCGCCTGGTGCGCGATGCGCAGGATCTGCAGGCGCTCGATGTCGGCGTCGTTGCCATCAGCAGCAACGATGCCGTTTCCTATCCGGAAGATTCGTTCGACAACATGCGCCGAATTGCGCACGAATGGCGCCTGCCGTTTCCGTACCTGTACGATGAATCACAGCAGGTCGCGCGTGCCTACGGTGCGGTCTGCACGCCGGACTTCTTCGGCTACGACGCGGGCCTGAAACTGCGTTACCGCGGTCGACTCGACAGCTCCGGCAAGGAAGCCGGACCCGACGCCGTGCGCGAACTGTTCGACGCGATGCGGGCGATCGCCTCCGGCGCCGCCGCACCGGCCGGGCAGAGTCCGAGCATCGGCTGCTCGATCAAGTGGAAGCACGCGGCGATGTAGGAGGCTTGCCGCCTGCGCCTGGACGCCCGCTCGCGTACGCCGGTCGAAAACGGTGGTTTGACCAATTGCTAAGGTCCTGACGACTATGCTGGCGCGACCGGTCGCGCGAGCGTGACGGCGCGCGGCATCGATTCCAATCCCGTCATCGAACCACCAAGGAGAGCCTCATGAAAATCAATCGCACCGGATCGGCAGCCTGGATGGGCGGCCTCAAGGACGGCGGCGGGACGATCTCGACGCAGAGCGGCGCGCTGAAGGAACATCCGTATGGGTTCGGCAGCCGCTTCGAAAGCGGCAAGGGCACGAATCCGGAAGAACTGATCGGTGCCGGTCACGCCGGCTGTTTCACGATGGCATTGTCGCTGATCCTGGAGAAGGCCGGCTTCAAGGCCGAGCGCATGGATACGAGCTCGGTGATCACGCTGGAACAGGTCGGCGACGGATTTTCGATCACGAAGGCGGCGCTGACGCTGCGCGCGAAGATCCCGAACATCGACAATGCGAAGTTCCAGGAACTCGCGCACACGGCCGAGACCAATTGTCCGGTGTCGAAGTTGTTCAAGGCCCAGATCACGCTCGACGCGCAGCTGTTGTAGTCGTGTGACGCGCGGCCGGGCGCGCACGGGCCGCGTCGCCCGCCGGCGCAGCGCAACGCGTGTCCGAGCGTGCGGCAGGGCGTGCGCTTTCGGAAATTCGACTGTCCGAAAACGAACAGTCCGCTGCCGTTGCGTTCCACCAAACGCAAAATACTGAAGGTCAAACAAGCAGTTGTAAAACGTGGCGGCCTTGGCATGCAGCGTGCTCTGGCAGCCACATGGACATTCGTCGCGAAGATCTCAAAGTAAAGAAGCGCCGGCGCCAGTTGCTGATCGGTGCGGGTGTCGGGCTGGCGCTGCTGGCCGCCTCGGTCGGCGTGGCGCGCCTGAAGCCGGCCGCGCCGCAAGTCGAGCGCTCCAGCGTGTGGCTCGACACGGTCAAGCGCGGCGAGATGCTGCGCGAGGTGCGCGGACCCGGCACGCTGGTGCCGAAGGAAATCCGCTGGATCACCGCCGAGACCAGTGCGCACGTCGAGCGCATCGTGGTCAAGCCCGGCGCGCAGGTGCAGGCCGACACGGTGCTGCTCGAACTGTCCAACCCCGAAGTGCAGGAACAATTGTCGAGCGCGCAGGCTGCCGTGTCGGCGGCGCGCGCCGACAATGCGGCGAAAAAGATGTCGCTGGAAAACCAGGTGCTCGACCAGAAGGCGAACTTCGCGCAGGTGCAGTCGGACTACGAGTCGGCGCGCCTGGAAGCCGAGGCGAAGAAGGAACTCGCCGCGAAGGGCGTCATCCCGACGATCCAGTACCGCCAGATCGAACTGACCGCCGAGCAGCGCAAGGTGCGGCTGGAGATCGAGACCGAGCGGATCAAGAAATTCGGCGAGACCGTGCACGCGCAGGTCGATGCGGACAACGCGCGCCTGCAGCAACTCGAAACCACGCTCACGCTGCGCCAGCGCCAGGCCGACGCGCTCAAGCTCAAGGCCGGCATCGCCGGCGTGCTGCAGCAGGTGCCGGTGCAGGAAGGCCAACAGGTTGCGGCCGGCACCAATCTCGCGCGCGTCGCGCGCCCGGACGTGCTGCGCGCCGAACTGCATATCGCCGAAACGCAGGCCAAGGACGTGCTGATCGGCCAGGGCGTCAAGGTCGACACGCGCAACGGCATCGTCGAGGGCAAGGTCGAGCGCATCGATCCGGCCGTGCAGAACGGCACCGTGCAGGTCGACGTCGACCTGGAAGGTCCGCTGCCGCCGGGCGCGCGGCCGGATCTTTCGGTCGAAGGCACGATCCAGATCGAGCGCCTCGCCAATGTCGTCTACGTCGGCCGGCCGGCCTTCGGCCAGCCGAATTCCGACGTGCGCCTGTTCAAGCTCAATGCGTCGGACGGCATCGCCGAGCGCGTGCCGGTTCACCTCGGCCGCAGCTCGGTCAACCTGATCGAGATCACCAAGGGCCTGAACCCGGGCGACCAGGTCGTGCTGTCCGACACGTCGGCATGGGACGCCTACGACCGCATCCGTCTCAACTGATTTTGTCGTGATCCACCCTGTTCGAGAGGCATCCGATACGCGCTTACGTCCGATCAACGAACCACGGCGGAAAACAATCGTCGTCATTCCCGCGTGCGCGGGAATGACGGCATCAACCGGCACCCAGCGGGGAAACGAATGAACGACACGACGACGCAAACCCAGGCCCTGATCTCGATGGACGCGATCAAGAAGGTGTTCTTCACCGACGAGGTCGAGACGCACGCCCTGGCCGGCGTCCACTTTTCCATTTTTCCCGGCGAGTACGTGTCGATCTCGGGCCCGTCCGGCTGCGGCAAGTCCACGCTGCTGTCGATCCTCGGCCTGCTCGACAGTCCGACCGAAGGCAAGTACCAGCTCAACGGCGTCGCGGTCGAGGACATCGGCGCGAACGAACGGGCACGCATCCGCAACCGCGAGATCGGCTTCATCTTCCAGGCGTTCAACCTGATCGGCGACCTGTCGGTGTTCGAAAACGTCGAGCTGCCGCTGACCTACCGCGACGGCATGGGCAAGGGCGAGCGGCGCGAACGCGTGCTCGAGGCGCTCGAGCGCGTCGGCATGGCGCATCGCCTCAAGCACTATCCGGCGCAGTTGTCCGGCGGCCAGCAGCAGCGCGTCGCGGTCGCGCGCGCGCTGGTCGGCAAGCCGTCGATCCTGCTCGCCGACGAGCCGACCGGCAACCTCGATTCGAAGAACGGCGAGGCGGTCATGGAACTGCTCGACGAGCTGCACAAGGGCGGCGCCTCGATCTGCATGGTCACGCACGATCCGCGCTACGCCGAGTTCGCCGACCGCAAGGTGTTCATGTTCGACGGCCGCGTCGTCGACGAAGCGACGCTGCATCGCCTGCGCAACGAGGAAGACGAACGCGTGCGCGCGGCGATCGCGCGCCACTGACAACGCCGGCACGGCGAGCGGAGCCTGTCCATGTCCACACTGTTCCAGGACTTGCGCCACGCCGCGCGCAGCTTCGCGGCGAAACCCGCCTTTACGCTCGTCGCGGTGCTGACGCTCGCGCTCGGCATCGGCGCAAACACGCTGGTATTCACGCTGATCGACGGCGTCTATTTCGGCGAACTGCCGTATCGCGACGCCGCTGAACTGGTCGACGTCTACACCAGTTCGACGCAATTCGGCGGTGGTGTCGATGCCGTGTCGATTCCGGACTACGTCGACGTGCATGCCGGCGTTCCGGCACTGGCCGACAGCGCGTTGTACGCCGATGCCAGCTTCAATTTCATCGATGGCGGAAACGCGGAACGGCTCGCCGGCCTGCGCGCGACACCGTCCCTTTTTTCGACGCTCGGCGTCGACGCCGCGCTGGGCCGCGTGTACAGCGAAGAAGAAGCGACGCCGGGCCGCGACCATGTGGTCGTGCTGAGCGATGCGTTGTGGCGCAACCGCTTCGACGCCAATCCGCAAGTGCTCGGGCGCAGCTTGCGCCTGGATGGCCAGGACTATCGCGTCGTCGGCGTGCTGCCGCCGCGCTTCATGTTCCCGCGCGTCGATGTTGCCATGTATGTGCCGTTCGCCTTCTCGCCGACGGACGTCGGCGAGGATCAACGCGGCGTCAACTACTCCGCGATCGTCGCGCGGCTCGCACCCGGGGCCACGCCGGCGCAGCTCGATGCGCAAACCGCGGCGCTGGTCCGGCGCAACGTGGAGCGTGCCGGCAGCAGCGGCGATGGTGAAACCTACGCGCGCTGGGTTACCGACATCGGCTTTCGTTTTGGCGCGCGGCCGCTGCGTGAACAGTTGTCGGGCAGCAATGCACGCGAACTGATCGTGCTGCAGGTCGCGGTTGCGCTGGTCCTGCTGATTGCGCTGGCGAACGTCGCCAACCTGCTGCTGACGCGCCTGTCGGCACGGCGCATGGAATTCGCCACGCGCACTGCGCTCGGCGCGCGCCGCAGCGCCATTGCGCGGCAGTTGCTGACCGAGTCGGCGCTGCTCGCGCTCATCGGCGCCGCCGTCGGGCTCGGTGGCGCGTGGCTCGGCATCCGCATCGTGGCGGCCTCCGGGTTGCTGCCGGCGTGGGGGACGTTCAGCCTCGACTACCGCACGCTGGCCTTCACGCTCGCGGTCACGGCGCTTGCCAGCCTCTTGTTCGGCCTCGCGCCCGTGCTCGCGGTGACCGCGGCGCCGCAGTCGACGTTGCGCGAGTCGAGTCGCGTGGCGGGCGGCAGTCGCGCGGCGCGGCGCGTTCGCGCGACGTTGGTCGTGGTGCAGATCGCGTTGGCGATTGCATTGCTGTCGGGCGCCGGCTTGCTGTTGCGCAGTTTCGCCAACGCGGCGGCCCAGAGCCCGGGATTCGCGAGCCGCAACGTGCTGACTGCGCACCTGACGCTTCCGGCCGCGAAGTATGCCGACGCCGCCGCGCAAGCACGCGCGACGCAGCGCATGCTTGACGCGATACGCTCGTTGCCGGGAGTGCAAGCGGCTGGCGTGACGACAAAGCTGCCGTTTTCCGGCGAGAACGCCGGCATCGTGTTCCGCGTCGAAGGCCGCGATGAAGCAACGGCACTGCCGCACGCCGCCTGGCGCAGTGTCGACGAGAATTTCTTCGCGGCGCTCGGCATACCGGTTTTGCGCGGACGCGCGTTCGCCGCAGCAGACTGGAACGCACAGGACAGGAACATCGTCGTCGATGCGTCTTTCCAGCGCCGCTACTTTCCCGACCAAGATGCCATCGGCAAGCGCATCACGCTCGGCAGCCAGCCCGGCGGCGATGCCTGGACGATCATCGGCGTCGTCGGCAGCGTCAAGCACTTCGATCTGACCCAGCCGGCCGAAAAGCCGACGTTCTATTTCAATTTCGGCGCCCGCGGCGGCGACAGCGCCTTTCTCGCGCTGCGCACGGCGGTCGCGCCGGCGACGCTGGTCGACGCACTGCGCGCGGCCGTGCGCTCGGTCGATCCGGAGCAGCCGCTGTTCAACGTCAGCACGCTCGACGAGCGAATCGCTTCGTCCTTGACCGGCCGACGCGTGCCGCTGCAATTGCTCGGCCTGTTCGCCGCCGGCGCACTGCTGCTGGCGGCGATCGGCATCTACAGCGTGCTCGCGTTCAGTGTCGAGCAGCGCACCGGCGAAATCGGCCTGCGCATGGCCGTCGGCGCCGATGCGAGCCACGTGCGCCGCACCATCCTTGGCGACGGCGCGCGCCTGGTCGGCGCCGGTGTTGGCGCCGGATTGATCGGCGCGATCGCCAGCGGCTACCTGTTGCGCAACCGTCTGTTCGACGTCGGGCCGATCGACCTGCCGAGTCTGGCCGGCGTAGCGCTCGTGCTGATCGTCACGGCGCTGGTTGCGTGCTGGCTGCCGGCGCGGCGCGCCGCGCGGCTCGATCCGATCGTTGCGTTGCGTCACGAATGACCCCGGAGTGCGCACCATGCTGACCCATCTGTTGCAGGACCTGCGTTACGCCGCCCGCATGCTGCTGGCCAAGCCGGGCTTCACGCTGGCCGCCGTACTCACGCTTGCACTCGGCATTGGCGCGAACACCGCCGTGTTCAGCGTCGTCGACGCGCTGTTGCTGAAGTCGCTGCCGTATCCGGACAGCGACCAGCTCGTCGAAATCCACAACTCGTATCCGCAGAATGACCTGCTCAATGCCGGCGATGCGATTCCGGACTATCTCGACCGGCGCGAGCAGGCCGCCGCGCTCGCCGACGCCGCGCTGTTCACGGTCAACAGCTACAACCTGGCGGTCGAGGGCGCACCGCAGCGCCTGAACGGGATCAAGGCGACGCCGAGCCTGTTCTCGACGCTCGGCGTCGCGCCGAGTCTCGGCCGCGCCCTCGTCAACGACGATGCAAAGGACGGCAACGATCACGTCGCCGTGATCAGCCATGCGCTGTGGAAGAACCAGTTCGCCGGCGACGCCGGCGTCGTCGGCCGCGAGGTGCGCCTGAACGGCGTCAACTATCGCATCGTCGGCGTCATGCCCGAGGGCTTCTTTTTCCCGAACCGCCTTGCCCAGCTCTGGACGCCGTTCACGTTCACCGACAAGCAGCGCAGCGATGACGAACGCGGCAACGAATTCTCGGACATGGTCGGCCGGCTCAAACCCGGCGCGACGATCGCCCAGCTCGACGCGCAGATGGACGCGATCGTGAAGCGCAACGTCGAGCGCGTGTCCGGCACCGAGCGCGGGCGCGGCTGGAAGCACTTCGTCGAGACCTCCGGCTTCACCGGCCGCTCGCGCTCGCTGCGCGACATGTGGATCGGCGACCTGCGACCGACGCTGTGGCTGCTGCAGGCACTGGTCGCCTGCGTGCTGCTGATCGCCTGCGCGAACGTGGCCAACCTCATGCTGACGCGCGTGTCGGCGCGGCAGAAGGAATTGTCGGTACGCAGCGCGCTCGGCGCCGGCCGCGGCCGCATCTCGCGCCAGCTGCTCGTCGAGAGCCTGCTGCTGGGGCTCGCCGGCGGTGCTGTCGGCGTCGGCTTCGCCTACGCCGGCATCACGCTGATCCTCGGGCTCGGGCTCGGCATGAGCGACAGTTTCACGATCGGCATCAACGTGCGCGTCCTGACGTTCGCGTTCTCGCTCGCCGTCGCGACCGGCCTGTTGTTCGGCTTGTTCCCGGTGCTGTCGCTGGCGCGCGGCCGCGCGCTCGCTGCGCTCAAGGAAGGCGGGCGCGGCAACAGCGCCGGCCCGGCCGCGCGCTCGCTGCGCAACACGCTGGTCGTCGTGCAGACGGCGATGGCTGTCGCGCTGCTCGGCGTCGCCGGCTTGCTGATCCGCAGCTACGTCGAAGTGCAACGGCAGGATCCGGGCTTCTCAGCCGACAACGTGCTGAGCGCGACGATCGACCTGCCGGCCACGCGCTACAAGGAGGAGGCGAGCCAGGCGCAGTTTTTCGACCGTCTGCTCGACGAGGTGCGCGCGCTGCCCGGCGTGAAGTCGGCCGGACTCGTCAGCAGCGTGCCGTTCAGCGGCAACGACGGCTCGTCGAGCTACATCTTCGAAGGCATCGACAAGGATGCGACGACGCCGCACGGCTACGTGCAGATGATCGACGAGGACTTCTTCAAGGCACTGAAGATTCCGCTGCTGCAAGGCCGCGCCTTCACCCGCGGCGACGCAAGGGAGGCCCCCCTGGTCGCGGTCGTTGACCAGCTGCTCGCGCGGAAGTACTTCAACGGCCAGGACGCGATCGGCAAGCGCATCGCGTTCGACTACGACAAGGTCGATCCGGGCAAGACAAAATGGATGACGATCGTCGGCATCGCGCCGACGATCAAGCACGACAAGCTGTCCGAGCAGACAACCAAGGAGACGATCTACATCTACTACCGCCAGCAGCCATTCAACCAGGCTACGCTGGCAGTTCGCACCGAGCAGCCGCCAGCGACCCTGGTTGCGCCGCTGCGCGCCGCGCTGCTGCGCGTCGATCCCGAGCAGCCGGCGTTCGACATCCGCTCGATGAGCGAGCGCATCGCGCTGTCGCTCGACGACCGGCGTACGCCGATGCTGCTGCTGATGCTGTTTGCGGCGGTCGCGCTGGCGCTGTCCGCGGTCGGTATCTACGGCGTCCTCGCGTTCGCCGTGGCGCTGCGCACCGGCGAGATCGGCGTGCGCCTGTCGCTCGGCGCACAGCGCCGCGACATCCTGCGGCTGGTGCTACGCGATGGTGGACGCCTGACCGCACTCGGTCTGGGCCTCGGCCTCGCCGGCGCGATCGCGATTGCGATCGCGATGCGCGCTCAGCTCTTCGGTGTCGGCGTGCTGGATCCGCTGACGCTCGCGCTCGTGACCGCCGTGATCGCCACGACCGCGCTCCTCGCCTGCTGGCTGCCCGCGCGCCGCGCCGCGCGTGTCAGCCCGATCGAAGCGTTGCGTTACGAATGAATCGTCACGAATGAATCGGGAGTACCGGCCATGCTGACCCATCTGCTGCAAGACCTGCGCTACGGCCTGCGCATGCTGCGCGCCAAGCCGGGCTTCACGATCGCCGCCGTGCTGACGCTTGCGCTCGGCATCGGCGCGAACAGCGCGATCTTCAGCGTCATCAACGGCATGCTGCTGCGGCCGCTGCCGTACGCGGACAGCGAGCGGCTGGTGTACGTCTACAACACCTATCCAAAGATGAACCTGGAGATCGCCGGCACGTCGATTCCGGACTATCTCGACCGGCGCGAGAATGCCGCGGCGCTGCAGGACATCGCCATGTATCACGGCCAGAGCTTCAACCTCGCCGACCAGGGCGCGCCGCAACGGCTGATCGGCTACGTCGCGACGCCGTCGTTGTTCACGACGCTCAAAGTCGATGCCAGGATCGGACGCGTGTTCGGTACCGACGCGGGCGAAATCGGGCAGGATCACGTCGTGGTCCTCAGCGCGGCGCTCTGGCGCAACCAGTTCAATGCCGACCGCGCCGTCGTCGGCCGCGACATTCGCCTGAACGGCGAGAGCTATCGCGTCGTCGGCGTCATGGACGATGCCTTCGCCTTCCCGGACCGGAAGGCGCAATTGTGGGTGCCGTTCGCGTTCACGCCGAAGCAGAAGAGCGACGACGAACGCGGCCACGAGTTTTCCGACTCGATCGGCCGGCTCAAGCCGGGCGCCACGCTGGCCGAACTCGACGCGCAGCTCGATGCGATCACGCGCGCCAACGTGGACCGCATCGCCGCCTCCGGCACGAAGGACGGGCTCGGCTTCAAGAAGTTCATGGACAGCTCCGGCTTCACCGGACGCAGCAAGAACCTGCACCAGTACCTGGTCGGCGAGCTGGCGCCGGTGCTGCTGATGCTGCAGGCCGTGGTTGCGTTCGTGCTGCTGATCGCCTGCGCCAACGTCGCCAACCTCATGCTCACGCGCATCTCGGCACGCCAGAAGGAACTGTCGGTGCGCACCGCGCTCGGCGCCGGCCGCGGCCGGCTCGCGCGCCAGCTGCTGGTCGAGAGCCTGCTGCTTGCGCTCGCCGGCGGCGTCGCCGGCCTGGTCGTTGCGCAATGGTGCCTGCAGCTGATCCGCCTGCTCGGGCTGGACGACGCGGCGCACGGATTCGTCGTCGGCCTCGACGGCAGCGTCATTGCCTTCACGCTCGCGCTGGCGCTGCTGACCGGCGTCCTGTTCGGTCTGTTTCCGGCCGTGGCATTGTGGCGCGAACGTGCTTACGAGGTGCTCAAGGAAGGCGGCCGCGGCAGCGGCGGCAGCCGCTCGGCGCGTGCCACGCGGCGTGTGCTGGTGATCGTGCAGATGGCGCTCGCGGTCACGCTGCTCGCCGGCGCGGGGCTGCTCGTGCGCAGCTTCATGCACCTGCAGGAAGCCAGTCCCGGGTTCGACACGCAGAGCGTGCTGAGCGTGCGCGTGGACCTGCCGGACAACCGCTACAAGGACGACAGCGCCGTCGCGCAATTCTACGAACGCGCGCTCGCAGCGGTGCGTGCCCTGCCCGGCGTGAGTTCGGCCGGCATCGTCAGCTCGATGCCGTTCACCAGCAACAACTCGCAGGCTTCCTATTACATCGAGGGACACGAACTGGCCGCCGGCGAATCCGCGCCGCACGGCTTCGTGCAGGTGGTCGACGAGGATTTCTTCAGGACGATGCGGATCCCGATGCTGCAGGGCCGCGGCTTCACCAGCGCCGATTCGGCCGAGGCCGGCAAGGTGGTCGTGATCGACGACCTGCTGGCGAAGAAGTATTTCGGCGACGCCTCCAGGGCGCTCGGTCGCCGCATCACGCGGGACGACCGGCAGAACGGCCCGTGGTACACGATCGTCGGCGTCGTCGGCACCGTGAAACGCAACAAGCTGTACGAGCTGACCAACAAGGAAACCTACTACTACTATTACCGGCAGCAGCCCGACCGCTCGTCGACGATCGCGCTCAAGACCGCGATCGACCCGGACACGCTGGTCGCGCCGCTGCGCACGGCGCTGCAGCGGATCGATCCGGAACAGCCGATCTATGACGTGCAGACGATGAGCGAGCGCATCCGCACGTCGCTCGACGACCGGCGCACGCCGATGCTGCTGCTCGGCCTGTTCGCCGCGCTCGCGCTGGCATTGTCGGCGATCGGCATCTACGGCGTGCTCGCGTTCTCGGTCGCCAGCCGTACCGGCGAGCTCGGCGTGCGCATGTCGATCGGCGCGCAGCGCGCCGACATCGTGCGGCTCGTGCTGGTGGACGGGGCACGCCTGGCCGGCATCGGCCTGGGCATCGGCCTGGTCGGATCGCTTGCGCTGTCGCAGCTGATCAAGACGCAGCTGTTCGGCGTCGACGCGGTCGACCCGCCGACGCTGGTCGGGGTTGTCGCGCTGCTCGCCGTCACGGCGTTCGTCGCCTGCTGGTTGCCGGCGCGCCGCGCGTCGCGCGTCGATCCGATCGAAGCGCTGCGCCATGAATGACACTTCACCCGATCAAACCTGCGGAGGGGAACGGCAATGAAGGCGATCCTTTACGAACTGCACCAGGCGTTGCGGGCGGTGATGGGCCGTCCGGCCTTTTCGGCGCTGGTGGTCGGCGTGCTCGCCTCGGGCCTGGCCTGCGTGATCTTCATGCTGGTCATGATCAATGGCCTGGTGCTGCGGCCGATGCCGTTCCCGCAGCCCGAGCGGCTGCTGCATGCCGGCGTGACCGACGGCAGCAACGACGGCCGCCTCGACAATGTCAGCGCGCGCGATCTGCTCGAGCTGCGTCGCCGGCTGGCCGCGCAGGCCGATGTCGCCGGCTACGAGTCCGCCACGATCAACCTGAGTGATCTGGATCGGCCGGAGCGCTTCGACGGCGCGATGATCAGCGCCAACCTCGGGCGCGTGCTCGGCGCCACGCCGGTGCTCGGGCGCGATTTCACCGAAAGCGACGAGCAGCCCGGTGCGCCATCGGTCGTGCTGCTGTCGGACACGCTGTGGCACAGCCGCTACGGCGGCGACCCGGCAATCGTCGGGCGGCAGATCCGCGTCAACACGCGTCCGGCGACCGTGGTCGGCATCATGCCGCCGGGCATGAGCTACCCGTTTCGCGAAGTCGTGTGGATTCCGGCGACGTTGCGCGAAGACGTAGCCGACGCCGAGAACAGCTACGTGGTCGCGCTGCGCCTGCGCGACGGGGTCGACCAGGCCGCGGTCGCGACCGCGCTCGACGCCTGGCGCGACGATGCGATGCGCGTCGATCCGGAGCGCTTCCGCGGCGTGCGCGCCGGGGTCGAATCGCTGTCGCTCTACACGATCAACCGGCAGACACGCACCGTGCTCGGCATCATGCTGGCCGCGGTCGTGTTCGTGCTGCTGGTCGCCTGCGCCAACGCCGCCAATCTGTTGTTGCTGCGCACGCTGAGCCGGCGCCAGGAACTGGCCGTGCGCGTCGCGCTCGGTGCCAGCCGCAGCCGCATCGCGCTGCACCTGCTGGCGCAGTCGCTGCTGCTCGCGATCATTGCCACCGCGATCGCGCTGCCGCTCGCCACGCTGGCGATGCATCGGGAAGGCGACCTGCTGCGCTCGTCGCCGAACGGCGTGGCCGAATGGCTGCGCTTCGACCTCGACTGGAACGTGGTCGCGATGGCCGTTGCCGCCGCGCTGCTGACGGCGCTCGCGACCGGCCTGCTGCCCGCCCTGCGCGCCGCGCGCGACAGCGTGTCGGCGACGCTGCGTGACGGTTCGCGCGGCAGCCCGGGCGGCCGCTTCGTGCGCCTGAGCCGCGCACTGGTGATCGGCGAAGTCGCGCTGTCCTGCGCGCTGCTGATCGTCGTCGGCACGATGATCCGCGGCATCGTTGCGCTGGACCGGCTCGATCTGGGTTTCGATCCGTCGCACCTGCTGAGTGCCCGCATCGGCCTGTTCACGAACACCTACCCGACCGGCGCCGACCAGGTGCGCCTGTTCGAAAAGCTGACCGAGCGCCTGCGCGGCGACGCACAGGTCGTCGAGGCCAGCGTCGCGACGACACTGCCGCTGCGCCTGGGCAGCAACCGCGACCTGCTGCCCGCGGGCGTTGCCGCCGAAGGCGACAACGCGTTGCCGAAGGCGCGCTATGGCGCGGTCGACGATCATTTTCTCGCAACCTACGGGTTGCGCCTGTTGCGTGGGCGTTTTTTCGATCAGCGCGACACGGTCGAGGCCGAACGCGTGGCGGTCGTCGACGCCGCGTTCGCTGCGCGCTATGCCGGCGACGGCGACGTGGTCGGCCGGCGCTTCCGTCTGGATCCGCGCAGCACCGACGGACCGACCGTCACGGTCGTCGGCGTGATCGCGCCGCTCAAGCTCGATGCGCCGGGTGACGTACCGCAGCCGGTGCTGCTGGCGCCGCTGCGCCAGGATCCGGCGCGCTTCGTCAGCCTGGTCGTGCAGTTGCGCGGCGAGCCGAACGCGTTCGCGCCGCGCCTCAACGCGATCATGCGCGAGGTCGATGCCGATACGCCGCTGTACTGGGTGCGCGATTTCCACGCGGTGATTGCCGAGGCGACGTTCGGCGAGCACATGGTCGCGCAGATGTTCGGCGTGTTCGGCATGATCGCGCTGGTGCTCGCCGGGGCCGGCCTGTACGGCATCATGGCGTTCAGCGTCGGCCAGCGCACGCGCGAAATCGGCGTTCGCCGCGCACTGGGCGCACCGGCTGCCGGCGTGCTGCGCAGCCTGTTCGCGCGCACCGGCTGGCAACTGGGCCTCGGCCTCGCCGCCGGGCTGTTGATCGGCATGCCGCTGGCACGCCTGCTGACCGGTACGCTGCACAGCCTCGGCGACAACGACCTGGCGACGCCGCTGGCGGTGCTGGCCATCCTGATCGGCGCCGCGACGATCGCGATCATCGTGCCGGCGCGGCGCGCCCTGCGCATCGATCCAACCGAGGCCCTGCGCTATGAGTGATGGCGCCGTGCGAGCAATGAATCGCCGTGGGACGCGCGCGCCGTGAGCGCGCTCTTGCACGAGCTTCGCCAGGCGCTGCGAGCGATCCTCACGCGTCCGGGTTTCTCCGCGCTCGTGGTCGGCGTGCTCGCCGCGGGCCTGGCCTGCGTCGTGTTCATGCTCGGGCTGCTCGACGGTTTCGTGCTGCGGCCACTGCCGTTCGCCGCGCCTGACGAGCTGTACCAGGCCGGCCTGCTCGGTGACGGCGGCCTCGGCGACATCTTCCCGATGAGCGACCAGGACCTGATCAGCAGCCGCCGCCATCTCGCCGCGGTGGCGGACGTCGCCGGAGTCGCGCGGTCGACGATCAACCTGAGCGATCTGGATCGCCCCGAACGCTTCAACGGTGGCCATGTCAGCGGCAACCTGTTCGGCCTGCTCGGTGTTGTGCCGCTGCTCGGCCGCGACTTCAACGATGCCGACACGCAACCCGGCGCGCCGGTCGTGGCGATGCTGTCGTACGAACTGTGGCAGAACCGCTATGGCGGTGACCCCGGCGTGGTCGGTCGCGCGATCCGCGTCGACGCGCAGCCGGCGACCGTGATCGGCGTGATGCCAAAGGATTTTTCGTTTCCGCGCCGCGAGGCGGTCTGGGTTGCGGCAACGCTGGCGCAGGCGGCCAAGCGGGACGAATACGCGTACTGGCTCGTGCTGCGTCGCCACGCCGGTGTCGGCGCGGCCCAGCTCGATGCGGCATTCGGCACCTGGTTCGACGATGCCGCGCATGCCGATCCGGAGCGCTTCCGCGGCCAGCACTGGCGGGTCGAGCCGCTCAAGAACATGGCCATGGACCGCACCGCGCGCTCGATGCTCGGCATGATGCTCGCGGCCGTACTGATGGTGCTGCTGATCGCCTGCGCGAATGCGGCGAATCTGCTGCTGACGCGCACGCTCGGCCGGCGCCAGGAATTGGCCGTGCGCGTGGCACTCGGCGCCAGCCGTGGCCGGCTGATCGTGCAGCTGCTGGCGCAGAGCCTGCTGTTGAGCCTGGCCGCGACGGTGATCGCGCTGGCCTTTGCGCAGGCCGGACTGCGCTGGCAGCAGGCGCTGCTGCGCGAGTCGGAATTCACGCTTGCCTGGCTGCATTTCGACGTCGATGCGCGGGTGGCGCTGCTGGCGTTCGCTGCCGCGCTGGCGACCGCCGTGATCAGCGGCCTGCTGCCGGCGCTGCACGCTGCGAAAGTAACCCCTTCGGCCGGGCTGCAGGACGGCAATTCGCGCAGCCTCGGCAGCACGCGCTTTGCCCGCGTCAGCCGCGTGCTCGTCGTCGGCGAGGTCGCGCTGTCGTGCGCCCTGGTCATCTGCGTCGGCACGCTGGTGCGCGGCATCGCCGCGCTGCACGGCAGTGATCTGGGCATCGACACCGATCATCTGCTGACCGCGCGCGTGCTGCTGCCGACGCGCGCGTTTCCGACCGCGGCCGACCAGTTGCGCCTGTACGATCGCATTGGCGAGCGCCTGCGCGCGGACCCCGGCGTGGTCGACGCCAGCGTCGGCACCGCGTTGCCGGGCACCTATTACAACTGGGTTCGCGACGTGCTGCCGGCCGGTGCGAGCGTGGGCGAGGGCGAGTTGCCGACGGCTTACCTGGGCTCGGTGGATGATCACTTCCTCGCCGCCTATGGCGTGCCCTTGCAGGAAGGCCGCTTCTTCAACAGCGGCGACACGGCCGGCAGCGCGCTGGTCGCGGTCGCCGACCGGCGTTTCGCCGAGCGCTTCGGCGACGGCGAGTCGATCATCGGCAGGCAGTTCCGGCTCGACCCGCGTGGCGCGGAGGACACCACCGTGACGATCGTCGGCGTCAGCGGCCCGGTCAACCTCGACGCGCCCGGCGGCCCGCCGTCACCGTCGCTGCTGGTGCCGCTGCGGCAGTTGCCGTTCAAGATCGCCAGCATCGCCGTGCGTACGCGCGGCCCGGCGCTGGCGTTCGCGCCGAAGCTGGCCGAAGCGATGCGCGAGGTCGATGCGGACACGCCGCTGTACTGGGTGCGCGACTACGCCGAAATCCGCCGCAGCATGAGCTTCGGCGAACGCGTCGTCACGCAGAGCTTCGCCTTGTTCGGCGTGGTCGCGTTACTGCTTGCCGGTGCCGGCCTGTACGGCGTCATGGCATTCGCCGTCGGCGAGCGCACGCGCGAGATCGGCGTGCGCCGCGCACTCGGAGCTTCGCGCCTGACCGTGCTGCGCAACCTGTTCGCGCGAAATTTCGCGCAGCTCGGCATCGGCCTGGCGCTGGGCCTGGCGGCGGGCATCCCGTTTTCGCGCCAGCTCAGCGCATCGCTGCGCACGATCGAGCCGGGCGGCGTCACGGTCGTGCTCGGCGCACTGCTCGTGCTGGCCGCCGCAGCCGCGCTGGCGGTCATCGTGCCGGCGCGGCGCGCGCTTCGCGTCGATCCGATCACGGCGTTGCGGCATGAATGATTCTGCTGCCGCCGCATTCGGGTGTACAAGATTCACGAAGAACACGAAGAATGCCGAGACGGAACGCAGGCGGTTCCTTGTTCGTGTGTTCCAACCCTTCGCGTTCTTCGTGTAACGCTTCTCCATTTTCTACGGGCAGGATGCGATAAATGATACGTTTGAACAATGTGGAAAAATCCTACCCGCTGCAGGCGGGGCGCGTCTGGATCCTGCGCAACATCTCGCTGGACATCCGCGCCGGAGAATTCCTCAGCATCATGGGGCCGTCGGGATCGGGCAAGACCAGCCTGCTCAACATCCTCGGCCTGATGGACAGCGACTGGCAGGGCGAGTACCGGCTCGGCGAGCAGGCCGTGCACGCGCTGAACCAGAAGCAGCGCCAGGCGCTGCAGCGCGAGCAGGTCGGCTTCATCTTCCAGCACTATCACCTGATCGACGACTTGACGGTGCAGGAAAATCTCGACCTGCCGCTGAGCTACCGCGACGTCAAGGCGGGCGAGCGCAAGGCGCGCGTGGCCGATATCCTCGACCGCTTCCAGATCGTCGGCAAGAAAGACCTGTACCCGAAGCAGTTGTCGGGCGGGCAGCAGCAACTGGTCGCGGTCGCGCGCGCGGTCATCACGCGGCCGCGCCTGCTGCTGGCCGACGAGCCGACCGGCGCACTGCACTCGACCCAGGGCAAGATGATCATGGACCTGCTCGGCGACTTGAACGGTGAGGGCATGACGATCGTGCAGGTAACCCACTCGGAGGACAACGCACGGCGCGGCCAGCGCATCGTCGAACTGCGCGACGGCTGGCTCGCGGCGCCGGCGCAGGCGGCTTGAAGGGGCGAGGGAGAAGGAAAAGCAAGGCAAGCCACGCGCGACGAAGGGCCCGTTCGAATCCTGACGGCAGCCATCGCCGGTTTCAGCTCTTCCTCTGCCTTCTCCCCGCTCCCCTCTCCCGCTCCAGTACCATGATGCCCGATGACTGACAGCAACCTGCCCATCCTGATCGCCGACGACCAGCGCGACGTGCTCGAGGCGCTGCGCCTGCTGCTGAAATCCGAAGGCCACGCGTGCCGCGCGTTCGGCGATCCCGGTGCGGCGCTTGCGGCGGTCAAGTCGACGCAGTTCTCGGTCGCGCTGATCGACCTCAACTACACGCGCGACACGACGTCGGGCGCCGAAGGCCTGGAACTGCTCAAGGCGCTCAAGCGCGCCGATGCGGATCTGCCGGTGGTCGTGATGACGGCGTGGGGCTCGATCGACCTGGCGGTCGAGGCGATGCGCCTGGGTGCCGGCGACTTCATCGAAAAGCCGTGGGACAACACGCGCCTGATCAGCGTGCTGCGCAACCAGATCGCGCTCGGTGCGGCAACCCGGCGCGAGCAGCGCCTGCGTGCCGAAAACCGCCTGCTGCGCGATGACGACGACCATGAGTTCATTGCCGTCTCGCGCGCCATGCAGCCGGTGATGACGCTGATCGAGCGCGTTGCGCCGACCGACGCGAACGTGCTCGTGCTCGGCGAGAACGGCAGCGGCAAGGGCGACGTGGCGCGCCTGATCCATCGGCGTTCGCGCCGCGCCGAACGCGCGCTGGTCAAGGTCAACATGGGCGGCCTGGCCGACAGCGTGTTCGAGGCCGAGATGTTCGGCCATGTGCGTGGCGCATTCACCGACGCGAAGTCCGACCGCGTCGGCCGCTTCGAGGCGGCCGACGGCGGCACGCTGTTCCTCGACGAGATCGCGAACATCCCGTATCCGCAACAGGCGAAGTTGCTGCGCGTGGTCGAGGACGGCGAGCTCGAGCGCGTCGGTTCGTCGCGCACGCTGAAAGTCGACGTGCGCCTGATCGCCGCGACCAACGCCGACCTCGGCGCCGAGATCGCCGCCGGACGTTTCCGCAAGGACCTGCTGTTCCGCCTCAACACGGTCGAGGTGCATGTGCCGCCGCTGCGCGAACGGCGCGAGGACATCGTGCCGCTGGCGCAGGCCTTCCTGCAGCGCTGCGCCCGGCGCTACCAGCGCGTCGGCCTGCAGCTCGGCGCGAGCGCCTTGCGCGCGCTCGCGGATTATTCGTGGCCGGGCAACGTGCGCGAGTTGTCGCACGTCATGGAGCGCGCGGTGCTGACGGCGACCGGCACGCAGATCGCGCACCTGGATTTCAGCCTGCCGCTGGCGGCGCCGGGCGGCACGCCGGCACGCCAGACGCTCGACGAAGCCGAGCAGGACATGATCCGCGGCGCGCTGGATCGCTGTGGCGGCAACATCCAGAAGACCGCGGAGATGCTGGGCCTCAGTCGCGCCGCGCTGTACCGGCGTCTGGAAAAATTCGGCATTCGCGCGACGGAGTGAGGTGGCGGCGGACGAAGCGCAACGACGCAGAACGGGAGGAAGGCGCACCGGCGGCGCTTGCCGCCGTCGACGTCAAGTTTTCGAAAGGACGGATACGCTGCGCTTCTGCTGCCGTGCGCCAGCGCGGTTGGCCCGGAAAACCGGCGTCCGCCCGGCCGGGACAACGCACGATTCGGCGCCGCGCACCACGGACACCCGGCGTCATGCCCGCGCAAGCCGGCATCCATTCTAAGATGAGCGGGAAATCAAGAGGGAGTTCCACCGATCGACAAGCCCGGCGCAGCCCTCGCCCGAATGACGAGGCCTGTTTGCATCTGGACGCCCGATGACCCGATCCGCGCCAACCCCATCGCGCCAGCGCTACTTCGAGAGCTGGACCTACGATGCGCGCATCCTGGCCGCAGCGTTCGCCGTGGCTGCGCCGGCGATCGTCCTGCTGCTCGCCGTGCTGATATGGCGCGACCTGCCGGCGGGATTGCTATTGACGTCTGCGATCATCGGAGCGCTGTTGACGTTGTGGCTGGCGGTGCGCCTGCGCAACCGCGTGATCTATCCGCTGTATACATTGTCCAATCTGCTCGAGGCGCTGCGCGAGGGCGACTTCAGCCTGCGCGGGTCGCGCGCCCGCCGCGGCGATCCGATCGGCGAGGTGATCTGGGAGATCAACACGCTGTCGCAGACGCTGCGCGACCAGCGCCATCGCGTCGAGGAGACCGGCGCGCTGCTGACCAAGGTCATCGGCGCGACCGATATCGCGATCTTCACGTTCGATTCGGGCCGCCGCCTGCGCCTGGTCAATCCGGCCGGCGAGCGCCTGCTCGCGCGCCCGGCCGAGAACCTGCTCGGCCGCACTGCGGAGGAACTGGGCATCGCCGACTGCCTCGCGCTGGACGACGCGCAGATCCGCAAGCGTGCGTTTCCGGGCGGCAGCGGCCGTTTCGAGGTGCGCCGCGCGCGCTTCCGCGAAGGCGGCGTGCCGCACTACCTGCTGGTCGTTGCCGACCTGAGCCGCGCCTTGCGCGAGGAGGAACGCGCCGCCTGGCAGCGCCTGCTGCGCGTGCTCGGCCACGAACTGAACAATTCGCTGACGCCGATCCGCTCGATGACCGGCACGCTCGGCAAGCTGCTCGCGCAGCACCCGCCGCCGCCCGACTGGCGCGAGGACGTCAGCGGCGGCCTGGCGGTGATCGGCGACCGCGCCGAGGCGCTGACGCGCTTCATGGCCGGCTACACTGCGCTGGCGCGGCTGCCGCCGCCGAACAAGCGCGACGTCGAGATCGGCGAACTGGTGCGCCGCGTCGCGCGGCTCGAACAGCGCGTTGCCGTCGAAGTCGCCGATGCTCCCGCGCTGACAATACCGGCCGATGCCGACCAGATCGAGCAGGCCATGATCAACCTGGTCAAGAACGCCGCTGATGCCGCGCTGCCGTACCGCGGCGGCGTGCGCATGCGCTGGCGCCGCGACGGCGAAACCGCGTGCATCGAGATCGACGACGACGGTCCCGGCATCGGCAAGACGGAAAATCTCTTTATCCCTTTTTATACCACCAAGCCGGGCGGCTCCGGCATCGGCCTGGTGCTGGCGCGGCAGATCGCCGAGGCGCACGGCGGCACGCTGACGCTCGAGAACAAGCCCGGCTCGCACGGCTGCATCGCCAGCTTCAGCGTGCCGCTGCACGACGCGTCAGCGCCAGGCGCCGACGCTCACGGCACGTTGTTGCAGTAGTTCGCCTTGCTGCGGCATCGGGTAGAGCCCGGCTCCGACGCCTCGGTCGAGGCGTACGCGCCACGCCCGGCACGCCGTGATCAGCCGCCGGCGCGATTCCACCGAAGCGGTTGGCGCTGCCACTCGGACCGGCTTGCCGGTGGACCACGAGTCGTGCGTGTTGCACGAGGCATCGTGCGGGAAATGGCGCGCCCGGAGGGATTCGAACCCCCGACCAACGGCTTCGGAAGCCGCTACTCTATCCAGCTGAGCTACGGGCGCGCGTGATTGAACGATTTCGAGCAAGGCCTTGGCGGCGTGCCCTGGGAGCCGATTATACCGTGCCGATCGCGACCGCGCTCCAGCGCTGTCGTCCGCCTGCGCCGCCAGGCGCGCATCGATCGCATTCCCGCCATCGCCTTGCGGCCTGCCGCGGCAGGCGATGTCAGTCATTGCGGCTGCACGACGTAACCGTGATTGCGACCCGGAATCACGGAGGCGGCCATGGCAACCTGCTTGCCCGTTCAGCGGCACCCGATCGCCGCGTGCGTCGCCGCGGCGTTCGCGCTGACCGCGGCGACGCGGCTTTGCCATGCGGCGAACGACATCGTGACCAGCTGCAGCGACAGCGGCCCGGGCAGTCTGCGCGACACGATCGCCGGCGCGGCCGAGGGCGATACCGTCGTACTCAATCCGACCGCCCTGCAATGCAGTTCGATCACGCTGAGCGGCGGCGAGATTCTCGTGCGCCAGGACAACCTGACGGTCAAGTACGACGGCGACAACGCGAACCGCTTCACCATCGCCGGATCAAACCAGCGCGTGTTCCATCACATCGGGAGCGGAACCCTGACGCTGCAGCGGCTCGACGTCGAACTCGGCAAATACACCGGCCTGCCGGGTGCCGTTGCCGCGGGCGGCTGCATCTATTCTCCCAGCGGCACGGTGGACCTGGAGTATTCGAGCGTCGGCGCCTGCAGCGTGACGTCGGGCAGCACCGGCACATCCCAGGGCAGCGGCGGCGGTGCGGTGACCGCCTATATCCTGCTCGTCAACCACAGCACGATCACGGGCAGCAGCGTCAGCGATCCGACGGCCGCCTTTGGCGGCGGCGCATCGGCAGCGTACGCCTCGGTGAGCTACAGCTCGATCACCGGCAACATGTCGTCCGGCGTCGGCGGCGGGCTCAGCGCGACCAGCATGCGCGTCACCAACAGCACGATCTCCGGCAACAAGGCGGCCGGCGGCGGCGGCGCGCTCGCCACGGCGAACGTGTTCTACATCGAAAACAGCACGATCGCGTTCAACCAGTCGGACGGATCGGCCGTCATCGCAGTGCACTATGAGTCGCTCAGTCCGTTCGGCACGCCGCATCACGCCGTCATCCAGAGTTCGATCCTGTCCAATAACGTCAATACCGGCGCAGCCCCCGGCTACGACGTGCGAACCTACGGGCGGATCTACCAATATGGCGGATTCACGTACGACATGGTCGTGATGGGTTCCAACGATATCGTCATGTCAGCCTCGAGCCAGGTATTCTTGCCGGTCGACACGCGCCGCCAGGATCCGCTGCTGTTGCCGCTCGCGGACAACGGCGGCGGGACGCTGACGCACGCCTTTGGCGACGCCAGCCCGGCGTATCGCAACGGGGCCAACCCGGGAAAGACGACGAACGACCAGCGCGGCGACGGCTTCGCGCGCGCCATCGACGGCGTCGTGGATATCGGTGCCTACGAGGAGCAGACGCGCGACGTCGTCTACGCCAGCGGCTTCGAGTGACGCAAAGGGCCGCCGTTCACTGCGCCGAACGCGACACTGCGGCGCAAAATCCTGGCTCGCCTGACGAACACCTTCGGGAGAAACGGGCGGCAGGAGGACCACACCGCTTTCTGCAGCGGCGCCGGCCGCCGTGCTTCCGGTCTGCAGCCGCGGCATCATTCGGCCCGGATCGCGGCAATCGGATCGAGCAGCGCGGCCTGGCGCGCCGGGTAGACGGCGAACGCGAGACCGACCAGCGCGCACAGCAGCGTCGACAGCACGATCAGGATGGCCGGCCATGCAACCTGCCAGCCGGCGAAGGCGGCGATCAGGTAGGCTAGCGCGGCGCCGAACAGCAGGCCGATGCCGGCGCCGCTGGCGCAGATGACGACCGCTTCGCGCAGGAAGCGCGACACGATATCGCGCTGGCGCGCGCCGAGCGCGCGCAGCAGGCCGATCTCGCGGCGCCGTTCGAGCACGTTGGCGAGCATGATGTTCATGATGCCGATGCCGCCGACCAGCAGGCTCACGCCGGCGATCGCGCCCATCACGATGCTGAAGATCTGCTGCGTCTTCTGGTTCTGGCGGTACAGCTGCTGCGGCACGATCAGGCTGAAATCGGCGACGCCGCCGTGGCGCTGGCTCAGCACGGCCGACAGCACGCGCGCGCCGGGCGCCAGTTGCTCCGGATCGGCCACGCCGACCATGAAGCGGTCGATCTCGTCCTCGATCGGCGGAAAACGAAAGCGTGCGAGCGTGCTGGCCAGCGGTATGAAGATGCGATCGCTTTCGGCCCCGAGCGCGACGCCTTCGAACTTGTCCTTGCCCAGGTCGCGATCGGCGAGCACGCCGACCACGCGCAGCCAGACGTGGTTGACCTTGACCATGCGTCCGAGCGCATGACCTTCCGGAAACAGCTCGCGCGCGGCCTGATGGCCGAGCACGGCGACCGCGGCGAGCCGCTCGTCATCGTCCTGCGTCAGTGCGCGGCCGTCGGCGACGCGCAGCGAGGCGAGCGGAAAATAGTCCGGGCTGACGCCGCTGGCCTGCGCCGTTGCCTCGGCCTCGTCGCTGAACACGGCGAAGGTGTGGATGCGCTTCTCCGCGGCGAAGCGCCCGGCGCCCGGCACGACTGCGACGGCCGCACGCGCATCGGCCAGACTCAGGCCCAGGCTGCGCGCGCGGCTTTCCTTGAGCGTCTCCGGATCGAGCGCGATGCGCTCGACGATCAGATTGTGCAGGCCGAGGCTTTCGACCAGGCGCAGCGCCTCGCGCCGGCTGCCCTCGCCGACGCCCTGCATCGCGACGATCGCGCCGACGCCGAAGATCAGGCCGAGCAGCGTCAGCAGCGTGCGCAGGCGTCGGCGCCACAATTCCTCGATCGCTTCGCGCCAGGCCGACGTCAGCATCATGGCGGCGCCTTGCCGGCGACAGCGGCGGGCGACGCCGGCGCTTTTTCCGCGGCGGCACCGCCCAGGACGATGGTCTCGCCGGCCTGCAGTCCGCCGAGGATCTGCGAACGACTCGGGCCGCGCACGCCAAGGTGCACGTTGCGCGTTTCCGAACGTCCGCCGGCGCGCACCGTCACGCTGGCCGAGGCGTCGCCGTCGTTGGCCAGTGCGATGTTCGGAACGGTCAGCGTTCTGTCGGCATGCAGCAGGATGACGGCGGCGCGGAAGCGCTGGCCCGGCGCCCAGTGCCAGCGGGTCACGGCATCAGCCGGTACCTTGGCCTTCATCGACAGGTACTTGACCGGCGATTCGCGGCTGCGCGTCGCGGCGGCCGCGGCGACCCACGAGATGGTCGACTCGACTTTCTGCTGCGGCGCGCCGAGCGGACTGAGCTCGACGGCGAGGCCTTCCTTCAGGCCCTGTGCCTCGGTCTGCGGCAGCCAGATCTCGACCTGCATGTTGCCGGTATCGGGCAGGCTGGCGAACGTGTTGCCGGCCCACATCGCGGCGCCGACCTTCGGTTTCTCGCCGGACCAGTCCGGCTGCAGCACGAGCAGCCCTTCATGCGGCGCCTTGACTTCGAGCGCGGCCAGGTCGTCCTTGCTCTGCCTGGCGAGGATGTCGTTGGTGGCGCGCTGCGCATCGATCAGCGCAAGCTCGGCACCGCCGCGCGTGCTGGACAGCCCCTTGCGCCAGTTCAGCGTGTCCTGCTTGACGCCGAGGAAGTGTTCGTCCTGCACGGCGTCGAGGATCTTGTTGCGCGCCAGCGCGGTTTCGGTCGCATTGGCATAACGGTGCGCGATGCCGAGCAGCCCGGCCACCTGGTCCAGATCGACCGTGAGCTTGCCCTGCGTGTCGCCCAGCTCGTCCTGCTTGCCGGCGCGGGCGATCGCATTGCGCTGCAGTTCGACCAGCGCGGTGGCGAGGCTGAGCTTGCTCTGCTCGGCAGTGAAGCGCGCCACGACTTCGTCCTTCTTGACGTAGCTGCCGTCGGCCAGGGTCCAGCGCAACTGGCGCTGCGACCATTGCGAGCCGGGCACGAGCAGCGAGGTCGGCGTGGTCGAATCGAGCGTGCCCTCGGCGTAGACGACGAATTCGGCCGGCGCCCAGTCGATCCGCTCGAGCAGCGGCGCCTCGCCGTCGCCGTGCGCGCAGGCGCCCAGCGCCAGCACTGCCGTGAACAAAAGCCCGGCGCGCGTCACGATGAAGTCACCTTTTTATCATTTTGCACAATGTCGACCTGCACCGGCTGGCCCGGCTTGAGCGCGCCGCCGCCGCCGTCGAGCGCGATATTCAGGTCGATCACCGGCACCGGCTCGACGCGCGACTTGCTGTGCACGCTGATGCCGATGTCCTCGACATGGCCCGGCAGCGTCTGGCCGCTGCCGCCCTCGAGCGTGATCTTCACGCGATCGCCGGCCTTGACGCGCTCGATGTCGCGCTCCGGCAGCGCGGCACGCACGGCCAGCGTGGCGGTGTCGGGGATCTGCCCGACCGAAACGCCGCGCCAGACCTGCTTGCCGACTTCGATCTTCTCGCCGTTCCACGGCTGCACGGCGTGCAGGAACGTGCCGTCGCGCGGCGCCGTCAGGTTCAACTCGGTCAGGGAGGTCTGCAGACGTTCGACGTCGGCGCTCAGGCGCGCGACGTCGGCATCGGCGGCACGCTGCTCGGCCGTGCGTTCATCCGCGGCGACGTGCTCGCGCTCGACACTCTTGGCTTCGCGCTGCTCGGCCTTGCGCCGCGCGATCAGCAGTTTCTTGTACTCCACGCCCGGCACGTAGGCTTCCGGCTCGCTCGCCTTGCGCTGCGCCTTGATCGCTTCGGCGTGCGCTTCGGCCACGGTCAGCGTCTCGGTGCGTGCCTTCTCGCCGAGTTCGAGGCGCAGCTTGTCCTGCGTGCGCTTCTTCTCCTCCAGCTCGCTGCGCTTGGCAGTCAGCTGCTTGTTGATCTCGCCGCCGTCGAACGAGACGATCGGATCGCCCTTCTTCACGGTCTTGCCGTCGTCCGCCATCTGCGTCACGGTCAGCTGCCACAGATCCTCGATCTGCGGCGGCGAAATCGCCGCGGTCGAGCGCGCATAGACTTCGCCGGTAGCATGCGCCGGCTTGCGTGCCGGCGGCACGCTTACCGTGGCGGACGTCGCGTTGGCGCTGTCCTGGCTCTCGGCGCGCACGCTCATGCCGGGGCTGAGGCGGACGCCGCCCAACGCCGAAAGGCCGATGTCGACGACGTAGTAGCGACCCGGACCCCACTCCTGGCGCGCTTCGGAAGCGCCGGATATCGCACCGATCGTCCCGATCATGGTGTGTCCCGGCAGCGCGTCGAACGAAAGGCGCAGCGGCTGGCCGATGGCGAGCCCCGGGCGATCCGGCTCCAGCACCCAGGCGCGCACGCTCAGGCCTTCGGTACTGACCACGGTGCCGACTTCCTGGCCGGGGTAGGTCGAGCTGCCTTCGTCGATGCGCGTGCCGAGCCAGCGGCTGAAGCCGTGGATCAGCGTGCCGTCTCGATCGGCGCGCACTTCGGCCGCCTCGACCTGCGACTGGTTGTATACCTTTTGCACCAGCAGCTTTTCGACCTCGAGCTTGCCGTCCGCGAGGCGGCGCGCGACCGCATCGCGTGCGTCGCCGACCTCTTTCGCCTTGAGCGCGGCATCGTGCGTGGTGCGGTCGAACTCGGCGTGATAGCGGTCATAGTCGAGCGCCGAAACCAGGTGCCGGGGGATTGCCGCATCGACCTGCGCGGTATCCAGCGCCGCCTGCGCGTCGATCAGCGCGAGCTCGGCGTCGACCTGTTTCAGGCGCAGGTCGGCGGCTTCCTTGTCGATCTTGGCGCGCGCCTGCTCGATCTTCGCGTCGATATCACGGATCTGCGCCGCGGCCTGGCCGGCATCGATGCGCAGCAGCACGTCCCCGGCCTTGACGCGCGTGCCGTCCGGAACGTAGTAGCGCAGCACCACCGGCGAGGAATCCGACGGCGGCGTGAACAGCGTCTGCGCGCCTTCTGCGCGCACCTCGCCGGTGAAAACGACCGCGCGCGCCGGCGCGCCGGCGCCCAGCAGCAGCAGCGCAAGCCAGTGCAGGCTACGCGGCGCTGTCATGTTCCACCCTGCCGTCGCGAAGATGCACCTGGCGCTGCGCGCGCACCGCGATTTCGGCGTCGTGTGTCACCAGAACGACGGTCTGGCCGCTGGCGTGAACCTCGCCGAGCAGGTCGAGCACGCCGTTTGCGTTGCGCGAATCCAGATTGCCGGTCGGCTCGTCGGCCAGCAGCAGCGCCGGTTCCATCAGCAGCGCGCGCGCGATCGCAACGCGCTGCATCTGCCCTCCCGACAACTGCTCGGGCCGGTGCTGCAGGCGATCGCCCAGGCCCATGCGGTCGAGCAGGGAACGCGCGCGCGGTTCGAGCGAAACCGGCGACGAGCGCAGGAAGCGTTGCGGCAGCAGCACGTTTTCGAGCACGGTCAGGCGCGGCAGCAGATGGAACGACTGGAACACGAAGCCGACGCGGCGGTTGCGGAAATCGCTCGCGCGTTCGTCGTCGAAGGTCGACACGTCGGTGCCGTCGAGGTGGTAGCGGCCCGCGCTCGGACGATCCAGGCAGCCCAGGATATTCAGCAAGGTCGACTTGCCCGAACCCGATGGCCCGACGATTGCGACGAACTGTCCGTGCGGCACTTCGACATCGATGCCGGCCAGCGCGTCCACGACCTGGCCGCCGACGTGATAGCGGCGTGTCACTCCCTGCAGATGCACCATCGGCGACCCGTGCCTCCTCCCTGCCAGACTTCGCTAGACCGGCGCGAACGCGAAATGTTCCTGTGCCGGCGCGACGCCTGCGGCGAATATAGCCCAAGAGCCGTCAGGAGTGAGGTCGTGCGCTGCACGCGCGCGTCGGGAAGTGACGAGGTGAGGAGGTGAGGCAGTAGCCAACCGGCTCCCGCCAAACGAACGCAGCGAGTGGCCTGACAAGGCCGCGCCGCAGCCGACCTCACGCTTCGATCTATTCCACCAGATGCCTGCGCATCGCGTAGCGCACGAGCTCGGCGCTGTTGCGCAGGCCGAGCTTGGTCAAAATGCGGCTGCGATGGTTCTCGGCCGTCTTCACGCCGATCCCGAGGCGGCGCGCAATTTCCTTGGTGGTCAGACCCTCGACGACGAGGTGCAGGACTTCGCGTTCGCGTGGCGACAGGTCGCCGTAGGGATCGTCCGGCACCGCATTCGGATGGTGCAGATGCCCGGCCAGCGCCTTCGCTGCGTAGGGGCCGAAGTAGACGCCGCCGGCGGCCAGTGCGCGCACGGCGGCCAGCAGTTCGCTGGTGGCCGAATCCTTGACCAGGTAACCGGCCGCCCCCGCGCGGATCATGCGCAATGCGTATTCCTCTTCCTCGTGCATCGTCAGCACCAGCACGCGCGTGCGCGGCAGTTCGGTGGTCAGGCGGTGCACGACCTCCATGCCGCTCAGGTGCGGCATCGAGATGTCGACGATCGCAACATCGGGCTGCACCGCGATCGCCTGTTCGATCGCGCTGATGCCGTCGCCGGCTTCGGCCACGACCAGGCAGTCGCCGCTGTTGCGCAAGGTGGTGGCAAGGCTCTCGCGCACGACCGTATGGTCGTCCGCCAGCAGGATACGTATCACGCTAGACCCTCCCTGGTTGTGCGGGCATTGGAAATTCGATGTCCACGCAAAAACCGCTGCCCGGCTGCGAGCGGATCTCGAACTGGCCGCTGAACAGGCGCACGCGATCGCGCATGCCGCCGATGCCGCTGCTCTGGCCGTGGCTGCCGCTGGCCAGCGCATTGCGCATGTCGCAGCCGCGGCCATCATCCTGCACGCGCAGGCGCAGGTTGCCGGCATGCGGCTGCAGTTCGATCTCGACGCGCCGCGCCTGGGCGTGGCGCGCGACGTTGGTCAGCGCCTCCTGCACGACGCGAAAGATCAGCGTCGAACGGTCGCTGTCGAGCAGCGGCAGCGGCTGCGCCAGCGCAAGCCGGATTTCGAGCCGGTGCTGCTCGCCGAACGTGCGGGCAAGCCAGCGCAGCGCGGGGTCGAGGCCGAGGTCGTCGAGGATCTGCGGACGCAGCAGGCGTGAAAGGGCACGCGTTTCCTCGAGCGTCGTGGCGGCGAGCGCACGCGTCTTTTCGAGCCCGGATTGGGCGTGTTGTGCGTCGGGCGGCAATGCCGCCAGGGCCTGGCTGATCAGATGCATCATCGCGGTCAGGTTTTGTCCGATGCCATCGTGCAATTCCCGTGCAAGCTTGCGCCGCTCGTCCTCCTGCACGCGCCAGACCGAACGCGCAAGCCGCTGGAAGTACTGCTGGCCCTGCTGCAGTTGCTCGACCAGTTCATGCTGCTGGCGCGCCACCTCGCCGAGGCGGCGCTCGATGTCTGCGCGCTTGTCGTCGGCGCGCTTGCCATCCGGCTGCTGGTCGTCCTCATTGACCATGGCTTGTGCCCGATTCGGACTGCCAGCGGCGCGCCAGTGCGTTGCGCAGTGACGCCCGCAGCGCTTCGGGCGTATCGGCCAGCACCTGAGCCTGCAGCGCGTCGGCGGCGCTGCGGGCGGCCTGTGTTTCGGCCGGCACGCTTGCCAGGGCGAGCGCGCCGAGGCGGTGCAGGGCGATCGCGCCGGCCCAGCGCCCGGTGGTGCGCAAGACAGCCAGTGCTTCGCGGTAGCGCGCCGCGGCGGCGCCGCCGTCGCCGGAGCGCAGTGCCACGGCGATCTCGAGCTCGAGCCATTCCAGTCGCACCGGCACTTCGCCCAGGCGCACGGTTTCGCCACGCAACTGCTGCACCAGCGCCGCCGCCGCGGCAGTGTCGTTGCGTGCCAGCGCGGCGCGGATGCGTTCGACCTGCACGTGCACGCCGACGCTGCTGTGGCTGTCGATCGTGGCGCCCGCCGCCTCGAGCTTCTTCAGCGCGTCGTCGGCGTCACCAGCCAGGCTCGCGCGTTGCGCGCTGGCCAGCAGCAGCATCGCATGCTGCTCGGCGTTCAGGCGTGCGGCCGGCAGCGCGGCGAGGATCTTTTCGGCGCCGCTGGCGTCACCGAGCACCAGCGCGATGTTCGCCTGCAGCAACGCGGCTTCGGCTTCGCCACGCCGGTCGTCGCGGCGCAGGAACGTCTCGGCCGCGCGCCGTGCCGCGCCGGCCGCGTCGGCGTAACGGCCCTCGAGCAGCGCCAGCTGGCCCAGGTACGTGTGTGCGACCGCGGCCTCTTCCGGCAATTGATGGTCTTCGGCCGCCTGCAATGCCGCGGCCAGGCGCTCGCGCGCCTGCGCAAAATGACCGCGCGCGATATCCAGCAAGCCGATGCTTTCGTCGATGCGCAGCGTGCCGTTGCGATCGTCGACCTTCTGGTATTGCGCCTGGGCCTGCTGCCAGAACACCAGCGCGTTGTCGAAATCGCCGAGACTGTACGAGCAGAAGCCGACGTTGTTGAGGCTGTCGGCGACCTGCGCCGTGAGGTTCAGTTCCTGGCGCAAAGCCAGTGCCTTGCGGTAGAACACGAGCGCATCGGCGCAGGCGCCATGCTCCTCGGCGACGACGCCGCGATCGTTGTACAGGTCGGCGAGGCTGGCGCGGTCGTTGTTCTTTTCCAGCAGCAGCTTGACCCGGTCGAGCGTGCGGTCGGCCGCCGCGCTGTCGCCCTGCACGGCCTGGACGATGGCCAGGTTGCGCAGCGATTTGGCCAGGCCGGCACTGTCGTCGAGCCGCTCGCGGATCGCCGCCGCGCGGGTGTACGACTCGGCCGCCGCGTCGAGCTGGCCGAGCCGCTCGTAGCCGACGCCGAGCGCGTTGCTGGTCTCGGCCTCGGCGGCACGATCGGCGCGCAAGCGGTTCAGCACCAGCGCACGCGTCAGATAGTTGCTGACGGCAGCGTCGGCTTCGCCCTGCTGGATCGCGGTGCGGCCGAGCAGGTACCAGGCGCGCGCGTCCTGGTCGTCCACCGTTACGTAATGCCGCAACATGGCCAGCGCCGCGGCGCCGTTGCCGGCATCGATCAGCGTCTGGACATCGAGCAACGTCAGCGCGGCATCGTTCGGATAGTCGTGCAGCGCTTCGGTCAGTGCCGCGCCGGCCTGTTCGCCGCGGTCGTTGCCGAGCAGGGCGCGCGCATACAACTCGCGACCCGGCGCACTGTGATCGGCGGCGAAACGTTGCACGATGTCGTCGCGCGCGGTTTGCACCGACAACTCCTCGTGCGTGTTCTGCTGTGCCTGCAGCAGGTTCGCGCGCGCGATGGCACTGGCCGGATCAGCGGCCGCCGCGCCGGCCAGCGCCGCACTCGCCCCGGCCGCGTCATCCCGGTCGAGCTGCAGCAGGCCTTGCCCCAGCGTCGGCAGCGCCGCGGGGGCCAGAACAGGCGCCGGTCCCGGATGCAGCGTGGCCGCGCCGAACAGCGTTGGCAGTGCGGCGAGATAGCGCGTGTACAGGTCGTTCGCATCGACGCCCTGCACGCGGATCTGGCGTGGTGCGACGTCGCTCGATGGCAGCCACAGGTCGACTTGCAGCAGCAGGCCGGCGCCGTCGCGGCGAAGTTCGCCGTACATGACCGATGCCGCGCCGCTTGCGGCGGCGATTTCCGGCAGTTGCCGTGCCAGCGCTTCGGCGCTCAATCCCGGCGTCTGTCGTGCCAGTGCGTCTAGCACGCGCCGGCGTGGCACGGCCGAATGCGCGGCATCACCGCGCAGCCAGGCTTGCGCGTGTTCGTCGAGCGCGCGCGCCAGTGCCGCCAGCGCGACATCGTCCGCCGGCGCGCGCAGCGGCAGCCACGCGACGCGCGGTACCGCGGCGCCGAGCGTCGTCGTGGCGAAGCTGCGCCACGCGGGACTGAACCCGAGCGCGGCAACGAGCGAACCGAGCACTGCGACCAGCAGCAGCGCCGGCACGAAGCGGCGCCAGCGCAGCGGCGCGCGCGGCACCTGGCGCGTGTCGAGCGCCACGCGTGCGTCGCGTGCACTGGCAAAGCGGTGGGCCGGATTGATCTGCAGCAGGCGGTCGCTGAACGCATGCAGCCAGTGCGGCAGGTCGGGCCGCGCGTGCGCCAATGACGGCGGCGCGCTGACGATGCGCTGCATGACCGTCTCGGCCGGCGTGCCGCCGCTGAACGGCGGCTCGCCGCACAGCATCTCGAACAGCATCAGGCCGACCGCATACAGGTCGCTGCGCCCATCGACGCGGTCGCCGCGCGCCTGTTCCGGCGACAGGTATTCCGGCGTGCCGACCAGCATGCCGCTGCCGGTCATGCCGCTCGCGCCGAGGCTGCGCGCGACGCCGAAGTCGGTGATCAGCGCGCGTTCGGCGCCGTCGATCAGGATATTGGCGGGCTTGAGGTCGCGATGCACGACGTCGCGCTGGTGCGCCGCTTCGAGACCTTCGAGCACGCCGCGCGTGATCGCGATCGCCTCGTCGGGCGGCAACTTGCCGGTGCGGCCGAGACGCTGCTCGAGCGACTCGCCGTCGACGAGATCCATGCTGATGAACCAGCGCCCGCCGTCCTGCGCAATATCATGGATGCGCACGACATGCGTGCTCGACACCTGCCGTGCCAGCAGCAATTCCTGACGGAAACGCTCGAACGCCTCGGGCCGCCGCGCCAGCTCGGGCCGCAGCAGCTTCAGCGCGACATCGATGTCGAGCGACAGGTCATGCGCGCGGTAGACGAAACCGAAGCCGCCGATACCGAGCAGCGCATCGATGCGGAAGCGGCCGGCGAGCATGTCGCCGCTGTGCAATTCGGACAACGAAAGCAGCCCCGTCAGGGTCGCTGCATCGTCCCCGTGCGCCAGAAACCCCCTGGTGGCGCTGTTCCTCATGGCGCCAAGATAGCGCGGAATGCGCCGCGCGGGCAGAGATCTCAGTCGCGTTTTCCGGCCAGTTCGTCCCAGCGCGGTGCGTGGATGCCGGCGTTGGCTGCCTCGTCCATCAGTGTCGCCGTGTCGCCGCGCAGCTGGCGTGCGGTCAGCAGGGCAGCGGCGTGGCCGGCGACTGCCTCGATCAGTTCCACGTCGAGTTCGGTCAGCACCGGGCCGGGCCGGCGGCTGTCGGCGTAAAGCACGCCGAACGAATTGCGCGCAACCTTCAGCGGCACGCACAGGATCGCTCGGATACCGCCCAGCCGCACGCTCGGCCGCACGCCCAGCCAGGGCGACTCGGCCGTATCGCAGCACAACACGCTGTGCTGCGAGGCCAGCGCGCGATCGACGGCGGTCACGCTGCCGGCGAACTCGCGCCTGCCGATCTCGCCGGTTTCCATGCCGCGACAGGCGCGTACGCGCAATGGTTCTTCGGTCCGCGCATACAGCACGAAGCCGCGGTCGAGGCCGGCCAGTTCGAGCGCCACGTCGAGCGTCTGACCGATCAGCGTGTCGATGCCCAGGCTCGGCGACAGGCGGCCGGACAACCAGCGCGAGACGACGCGGCGGTTCTCGTGCTGCTCGCGCAGCCGTTCCGCGGCAGCCGGGTCGAGCGGCTCCAGCGAGCAATAGACGTCGCCGACCGCGAACCAGGTCGCCTTGTCCAGCGCGACATCGGCGACGCGTTCGCCATCGACACGCACGCCGTTCTTGCTGCCGCCGTCGTGCAGCATCCAGCTGAAGCCGGCACCGCGAAGCGTGGCGTGCAGGCGCGAAACCGAAGCATGGTCGATGCACAGTTCGCACTCGAGGTCGCGGCCGATGCGGTAGGCCTGGTCGTCGTCGAGCAGGCGCACCAGTGCCGCGCGATCCGGCGGATAGGCGTTGAAGCGGGCGGGCATTTCCCTGCGATCAATTTCCGTCTTGCAATCGCAGCAGAGTGTACCTCAAGGTTTGGGCCAGGCTTTCCATTTCACCGGCGTCGTTGACGACGCTGTGGTCGGAGGTCCAGCGGTTGGCGATCGTGATGCCGGCATTGGCCTGGATTTCTGCGATCAGGGCATCGAGCTTGGCGATCGCCGCGACCGTGTCGAGATTGACCAGCAGGGCGATCTGCACGTCGGCAAGCAGGCCGAGGAGATCGCCTTGCAACGTGCTGTTCAAGACCGCCGCCAGGATGCGTGCCTGCAGGGCCAGGTCCTTTTGCAACTCGACGACGAGGGTCGGCCGCGTGTCGCGCACGATCAGGAATTGCGAGAACGCGCCGCCGCGGCCGCGCGCACGCACGCTGCCCTTGACGATTTCGCTGGTGTAGTCGGTGAAGGCGCCGCCGACCGGCGCCTTGAAAAGGCGATAGGTCGTCGTCGGGCACGGCGCACCGGCGCCGGTGGCAGAGCAATCGATCGCGGCGGTGTGGATTTCGAATTCGTAGGTGTTCAGGAATTGCAGGTTGCCGGCGACCGGGTCGTCGCTTTCGAAGCCCGAACGGAACAACCAGGGCACTTCGAGCGGTTCGACCGTGATCAACAGCGGAAAGGCCGGATCGATGGTGACGCAGGCGACCAGGCAGGACGGCAGGCGCGACACCAGCGCCGGATCGGTCGGGCTGACCAGTTGTGCGGTGAGGTTCAGTTCGTCGGCGGAAAGATTGACCGGCGAGTCGAATGTGATCGTGACATCGGCATCGATCGAACCGCCGCCGTTCGGCAACGAAATCTGTGCCAGCGCCTGGTTGCCCGTGATCGTGACGGTGACCTGCGCCCAGGCCGTCGACGCCATGCAGAATGCGATTGCCCCGACCCAGGCAAACCAGCCACGCCTTGCAGCTCCTTGTCTCATTTCGGCCCTCCACGTCCCGTGGATATGCAAACGCCTTGCCGCACCGAGGCTACCTGAAGCAATCGGTGGGTCAAGCCGATGACGGGGATCCGGCCGATGGGTGCTGGCGAGGGCGCGTTCATGAGGTTGCCGTCACGAATGCTGGAGCCGTGCAACCCCAGCAGGGTCCTGACGACGGAGGCGCCGTTGCGGCGCCTCCGTCGGGCATCCCTGCCTGTCAGAAACTCCCGCAGAGGTCGGGCACCGGATCGAATCCGTCCTTCATGATTTGATCGCCTTCCGCCAGATTGGTCATCGGCCAGCTGGCCAGCATGACCGGCGTAGCCAGCGGGCCGGAAGTCAGGCCGGTGGCGGTCGCCACGACGCTGTACGAGCCGGCGATCGAGTTGGCCGTCGCCGTGACGGCGGCAACACCGCTGGCGTTCGTCGTTTCGACCAGCATCTGGCCGCTGTGGGTGCCGTCGGCGAGGACCGACGACGCGCCGGTCGCGGGCGCCTGGAACACCACGGTCGCGCCTGCCGCCGGAGCGGCGCCGTTGAGCACCTTGACCGCGAGCATGCACGAAAAGGCCGTTCCGATGGTTGTCGCCTGCGCACCGTTTGCGCCCGTGCCCGATATCGGCGGCTGGCCGGATGCGGTATTGGTCAGGTCGAAGACCGCCGTCGTGCCGACGCCGTCGACGCTGGCGGTGACCTGGTAGGAACCGGCGATACCGTTCGCCACGCCGGTTACGGTGGCGCGGCCGCCGACGTCGGTGACGACCGTGGTGTCGGACAGGGTCGCGCTGGCGCCGCTCGCCGGCGCCGAGAAAGTGACGGTCACGCCTTCGAGCGGATCGCCTTCGGCATCCACGACGGTGACCGAAAGGGCGTCCGAAAACGCCGTGTTCACCATCGCGCCCTGCGGCGTGCCGCCGGCCGGTCCGACGCTGGCGGGCGGCAGCGCCGGAATCGGCGCCTGCGTCAGATGGACGTTGCCGAAGGCGATCTGCGACTGCAGGTTGGCGCTTAGCACGCCGGCCGGATCGGAGAACAGCGCCACCCCGATGTTCCCGGAGACCGTGCCGCCGGTGTTGAAACCGAGCGCGACATGATAGTTCTGGCCGCTGCCCAGGCTCAGGCCGATGTCGGCGCCGCCACTCTGGGTGGAAGCCAATACCGTCCCGCTACGCGTCAACGCCAGGCCGGCGTTTCCGCCGGTCAACAGTTCCAGGCCGAGCAACGTGGTGCCGGCATCGACGTCGGCCGCCAGCACATAGTGCTTGTTCGCCACGTACGGTGCGGCCAGCGCCTGGGTGAAGGCGCCCTGATTGTTGATGCCCAGTACGTTGACCGACAGCGAGGAAATCACGCCCTCGCCGGAGCCGACGGTCACGACCGGCGGCGCGAGCAGTGCGAGTACGCCGGCATAGGAGCCGTGCCACGGCCCGCTGCCGATCGGTCCGGAGCCGCTGGCGCCGAGCAGCCCGCCGCCGATGCTGCCATCGTTCGCGCTGTCGGAAAAATCGGAATTCGGCACCGTGAGCGGTGCGGCGACCGCGGCCGTGGCGGCGCCGAGTGCGGCGGCGACCAGAGCGACGAGGGCGGCACGCCGGACGTACCGGCTCGTCGGCTTGCCGGCGAACGGCGCGGCGATCTTCCGAACGCCGCGTTGCATTGTGTACATTTCCATATTCGGCTCCTGTTTCGATGAGGAGCGCGACACACGTGAAGCATCCTGGTGGATTTCGTCGCTTTCTTTCCTGCAGTCTTGTCGGGCGAAAAACATCGGTGCGCCACGTAGGGGTCGGCGCGCAAACAACATCCCTACCTTGAACCATCCCCCGACTCGCGTCGGATGCGCTCATCCGTAGCGCACGGGGCAAGTCTGCCCCGGCCTTCTCCGGCAGCGGAAGCCGGGAATTCCCTCAGTGCGGCGAGGTGAATGTCCCCGGTGCGCAAGGCGCGAGGACCGCCGCCGGCGCGGCGGCAACGGCGGATGGGGCGCGTCGGAACGGCGCGCGCGGTCAGCGCATCTTCGTGTTGTGCAACTCGAGCACCGTGCGCGGCGGCACGAACGAGTCGGCGCGGGAGACGTCCCAGAACACGCGGAACACCGCGTGGTCCGGCACGCCCCCGAGCAGTTCACCGGGCCGGACGAATGGATAGAGCGCCGACAGCGAACGTACCTCGACCGACGAGACGCGCCGGATCACGTGCTCGGGACCGATCTCGCTCGGGTGACGCAGCCCGGCCGCGGCAAGCAACTCCTTCAGCGCATTGAGCGTGTTCTCGTGGAACATCTTCACGCGCTCGGCCTTGTCCGGCACGTCGAGCTTCTTCCAGCGCGACGGATCCTGTGTCGCCACGCCGGTCGGACAGCGGTCGGTGTGGCAGTTCAGCGACTGGATGCAGCCGAGCGCGAACATGAAGCCGCGCGCGGCGTTGCACCAGTCGGCGCCGAGCGCGAGCGTACGCGCCAGGTCGAATGCCGTGATGACCTTGCCGCTCGCGCCGATGCGGATCTTGTCGCGCAGATTCAGGCCGACCAGCGTGTTGTGCACGAGCAGCAGCGCTTCGCGCAACGGTGCGCCGACATGGTCGGCGAATTCGAGCGGCGCCGCGCCGGTGCCGCCTTCGCCGCCGTCGACGACGATGAAGTCCGGCAGGATGCCGCTTTCGTGCATCGCCTTGGCGATGCCGAACCATTCCCACGGGTGGCCGAGTGCGAGCTTGAAACCGGTCGGCTTGCCGCCGGATTTGTCGCGCAGGCGCGCGACGAACTCGAGCAGTCCGAGCGGCGTGGAGAATGCGCTGTGCGCGGCCGGCGACACGCAGTCGACCCCCATCGGCACGCCGCGCGTGCGGGAAATTTCCTCGCTCACCTTGGCCGCGGGCAGCACGCCGCCGTGGCCGGGCTTGGCGCCCTGCGACAGCTTTATCTCGATCATCTTCACCTGCGGCGATGCCGCATTGTCGACGAAGCATTTCTCGTCGAAGCCGCCGGCGGCGTCGCGGCAGCCGAAATAGCCCGAGCCGATCTCCCAGCAGATGTCGCCGCCGTTCTCGCGGTGGTACGGCGAAATCGAGCCCTCGCCGGTGTCATGGTAGAAGCCGCCGCGGCGCGCGCCTTCGTTCAGCGCGCGAATCGCATTGGCCGACAGCGCGCCGAAGCTCATCGCCGAAATGTTGAATACGCTGGCCGAATAGGGCCTGGTGCACTGGTCGCCGCCGATCGCGATGCGGAAATCGTGGCTGTCGATCTTCGCCGGCGCCAGCGAGTGATTGATCCACTCGTATTGCGTCGCATACAGATCCAGTTCCGTGCCAAACGGACGCTTGTCGAGCACGTTCTTGGCGCGTTGATAGGCGATCGAACGCTGCACGTGCGAGAACGGCACTTCCTCGTAGTCCGATTCGACCACGTACTGGCGCAGCATCGGCCGGAAGTATTCGAAGAACGTGCGCAGGTGCGCGGTCACCGGAAAATTCCGGCGCAACGTCTTCTTCTTTTGCGCGACGTCGAGCACGCCGACCAGGCACAGCGCGCCGCTGATTGCCGCAAGCCAGTGCCAGACGCTGCCGCCTGCCGCGATCGCCACGCCCAGCGACAGCGCAAAAAGGGCAATGCATAGGGCGAACGGAACGAAGCGCGACGGCAGAACTGTGTCCATGGCCTGGCTCATGGCGATCGGCAGCGGCGAGGATACCGCTACGGCGGCTGTCGCGGCGAGCCGGCTGGCTGTTGGTCAACGGAATGGTTGGATCGTCGCTCCGTTAGTCCCGGGTATTCGAACGGTGAACGGCTTGGCGCGTCTCCATCGGGTTCGATAGCTCGCCACGAACGGCGACGGAACATTCCGAACCGATCCCCTGCGCGCCGACGGAGTTGATCCGTACGACTCGAACAATCCGCGCAGGCTCAATTACACTGCGGCAATGGACGACAAAGGCAAGCCGGCACGCGCGGCCGAATCGAAAGGTCGCCGCGACGCAATCGCCGCAGCGCTCACGGCCGCGCAGCGCAATGCGCAACGGGCCGCGGCGGCGGCCGCCGGCGCAACGGCGCCATGGTGGCGTCGATCGGTCGACGCCGTGCGCACGGCGCTGGCGCGCGTCGACTGGAGCCATGTGCGCGAACGCCTCGTGCAGTACGCCAGGCTCGCCCGCATGCACAAGCCGATCGGAGCGCTGCTGCTGCTGTGGCCGACCTGGTGGGCACTGTGGCTGGCGGCCGGTGATTTCCCGCCGTGGGACACGCTGATCATCTTCACGCTCGGCGTGTTCTTCATGCGCTCGGCCGGCTGCGTGATCAACGATTACGCCGATCGCAATCTGGATCCGCAGGTCAAGCGTACGCACGACCGCCCGATCGCGGCCGGCAAGGTCACGCCGCGCGAGGCGCTGTACGTGTTCTTCGCGCTGACCGCATGCGCCTTCCTGCTTGTGCTGTTCACGAACAGGCTGACGGTCGAACTGTCGTTCATCGGCGCGTTCCTCGCCATCACCTACCCGTTCACCAAGCGCTACACCTATCTGCCGCAGGTCTATCTCGGCGCTGCGTTCGGCTGGTCGATCCCGATGGCGTTCGCCGCGGTGAAAGGCGCCGACCTCGCTGCATTCAAGGCCGTGCTGCCGCTGTGCGGCGAGCTGTACCTGGCCAATATCCTGTGGTCGACGATCTACGACACCGAATACGCGATGGTCGATCGCGACGACGACATCCGCGTCGGCGCCAAGTCGACCGCGATCCTGTTCGGCGATGCCGACCTGCCGATCCTCGGCGTACTGATGGTCACGTTCCTGCTGACCATGCTGCTGGTCGCGCAGCGCGGCCATCTGCACAAGGTATACATAGTCGGGGTGGCCGCGGCCGCGCTCTTGTTCGCCTGGCAGCAATGGATCATGCGCCAGCGCGATCGCGACGCCTGCTTCGCCGCGTTCCGCAACAACAACTGGGTCGGACTGGCGCTGTGGGTGGGGATCGCGATGGCCTACGCCATTCGCTAGACGCTACGGGCCTGTCAGGTACAGGGGCGACCCTTCGTGTCGAAATAGGTGTCGTCGCGCGTTATGCGCCCGTGTTCGACCGTGAGGAAATTCGCAATGGGCACTTCGAAAGCGAGCGAGCCATCGGCTTTGCGCACGCGCGCCACGAATTGCACGGCGACATGGTGACCGTCGACGACATAGGCAACGACGTCATCGGTTATGCCGGGATACGCCTGAAACAGGTCGCCATACGTGCGGCGCGCGCCGTCGGCTCCGGTCCGGTTGGAGCAGAAACCGGGCGAAGTCTCGACCGCATCCGGCGCGTACAGCGCGACGATCGCCTCCAGATCATGCCGCGCGACCGCGGCGATGCGCTTTTCCACGACCGCCCTGGCGGAAAGGTCCACAGCCTGCACGTCGGCATGGATCGCCGCCGCGCAGGTGAACAGACCGATTGCTGCCCATCCTTTACGACTCATCAATTGCCCTCGGCACGCCCTTGTCGCCGAAGTCTAGAGTCGTGCGTGCAGACAATCGAGTCGCTACCGTGCCGGCTGACGTTGCGATTGTTGCTGTCAGCGCAGCCGCGGCGCGCGCGCGAGCGCCCAGACGTCGACACGAACCACGCCGGCACGCCTGAGCACGCGCGCGCACTCGCGCAGCGTGGCGCCGGTCGTCATCACGTCGTCGACCAGGGCAACGTGGGTGACATGCGTCGCGGCGGCCGACAGTGCGGCGGCGTGGAATTCGAACGCGCCGCGCAGGTTCCTGCGGCGTGCTTTGGCATCGAGATTGGACTGGGCGGCAGTGGCCTTCGTGCGCGAAAGTGCGTCTTCGGCGAGCGGAATGCGCAGCGCGCGCGCCAGCGGCCGGGCGAGTTCCAGCGCCTGGTTGTAGCCGCGTTCGCGCAGCCGCGAAGCATGCAACGGGATCGGCAGGATCAGGCCGGGTAGCACCGGGGCGTCTTCGGCAACCGCGTCGAGCCACAGTTGCGACAGCACGCGGCCGGCCGCGAGGCTGCGGCCGAACTTCAGTTTCGTCACGAGCAGGTCGATCGGATGGCCGTAGAGGAAGGGCGCAAATGCGGCGTCGAAGGGCGGTTCGCGCAACAGGCATTCGCCGCACAGCGGCGCCGGGGCCCGCAGCGGCAGCGCGCAGCGCGGACAGCACAGGCGGTTGCGCACCAGATCGCCGGCACATGCGTGGCACAGGTCGCGCCGGCCATCGCCATCCTGGGCGCAAAGCAGGCAATGCGAAGGCAGGATCAGGCGCTGCGCCCTGCCCCACAACCCGTCAACTGATTTCGGCTCCATCGGGTTGACAGCCCCATCCTCCCTGACCACACTGGCCGTCACTTTACGCCACGTTGCAACCGTCATGTCCGCCATGCGCACGATCCATGCCCGCCACGACTGGACGCGGAGCGAAGTACTCGCCCTGCTTTCGGCACCGTTCAACGACCTGATCGCGCGCGCGCAGGGCGTTCATCGCGATCACCATGATGCGAACGCCGTGCAGGTGTCGACACTGTTGTCGATCAAGACCGGCGGCTGCCCCGAGGATTGCGCCTACTGCCCGCAGGCGGCGCGCTATTCGACCGGCGTGAAAGCCGAAAAGCTGATGTCGACCGAAGCGGTGCTGGAGAAGGCCCGCCAGGCGAAGGACGCCGGCGCGACGCGTTTCTGCATGGGCGCGGCGTGGCGTTCGCCGAAGGACCGCGACATCGACAAGGTTGCCGCGATGGTCGGCGCCGTGCGCGCGCTTGGCATGGAAACCTGCGCCACGCTCGGCATGCTCAGCGGCGAACAGGCGCGCAAGCTCAAGGCCGCCGGGCTCGATTACTACAACCACAACATAGACAGTGCGCCGGAGTTCTACGCCGAAGTCATCCGCACGCGCGAATTCCAGGACCGCCTCGACACGCTCGGGCACGTGCGCGACGCCGGCATGAAGACCTGCTGCGGCGGCATCGTCGGCATGGGCGAGACGCGCGAGCAGCGCGCCGGCCTGCTGCAGACCCTGGCGAACCTGCCCGAGCATCCGCAGTCGGTGCCGATCAACCGTCTGGTGCAGGTCGAAGGCACGCCGCTGGCCGGCACGGCGTTGCTCGATCCGTTCGAGTTCGTGCGCACGATTGCGGCCGCGCGCATTCTCATGCCGCGCTCGATGGTGCGCCTGTCGGCCGGACGCGCCGAGATGAGCGACGAGCTGCAGGCCCTGTGTTTTCTCGCCGGCGCGAATTCGATTTTCTACGGCGAAAAATTGCTGACGACCGGCAACCCCGACGTCGCGCACGACCAGGCGTTGTTCGCACGGCTCGGCATCGTGCCGATGGCGATCGAGGCCGAACCGCGCGAACACGGCAGGACCGTTCATGCTGCGATCGTCGACTCCGAAGTGGATGCGGAAACGGCGGGCGCTGCCGCTTGAAGCCCTCTCCCCCGGCTTTCACTTGGGGGGGAAGGGTCGGGTGAGGGGCAGCGATTCAGCGTCCCGCCAACCGGATTTCCTTTCGAGACTCCAAAATTTGCGTCGCTCGCCGTTCCTCGGCCTCGCCGGATCATGAAACGCCACCCCCTCACGCCAACCCGCTCCCCCGCCGAAAAAGCCGTGGGAGAGGCAGTCGTGCGTCCCGACCTGATCGAGCGTCTGGCTGCGAGGCAGGCCCAGCGCGCGCGCGCGGCGCTGCTGCGCCGGCTGCGCACGGTCGAGTCGGTCGATGGCGCACGCATCGTCCTGGACGGCAAGGTGCTGCTGAATTTCGCCAGCAACGATTATCTTGGCCTCGCGCAACACCCCGCGCTGGTCGAGGCGCTGCAGCGCGCGGCGACGCAGTGGGGTATCGGCTCGACCGCCGCGCACCTGCTCGGCGGCCACCGCGAGGCACACGCGGCGCTCGAGGAAAAGCTCGCGCGCTGGACCGGGCGCGAACGCGCGCTGCTGTTCTCGACCGGTTACATGGCCAATCTCGGCGCAATGCAGGCGCTGCTTGGCGGCGACCCGGGGGCGCATCCGCTGCAGGCGCTGTGCGTGCAGGACAAGCTCAATCACGCCAGCCTGATCGACGCGGCAAGACTGTGCGGCGCGCAACTCACCCGTTATGTGCACGCCGACGTCGCCAGTGCCGGGCGCCAGCTTGCAACGCAAACCGACGCGGTCGCGCTGCTGGCGACGGACGGCGTGTTCAGCATGGACGGAGATGTCGCGCCGCTGGCCGGCCTTGCGGCATTGTGTAAAAAGCAGCACGCTACACTGATGGTCGACGATGCGCATGGCATCGGCGTGCTCGGCGAAGAGGGCGCCGGCAGCCTGAGCGAAGCCGGCGTCGCAGCGCAACATGCGCCGGTATTGATGGCAACGCTCGGCAAGGCGCTCGGCGTCGGCGGCGCATTCGTGGCGGGCAGTGCTGCGTTGATCGACGGGCTCGTGCAGTTCGCGCGTGCACACGTCTACACGACGGCGCTGCCGCCGGCGCTGGCGGCAGCGGCATCCGCCGCAGTCGACATCGCGCGTTTCGAAGGCTGGCGCCGCGCCAAGCTCGCGCGCCTGATCGCGCATTTCCGCCACGGCGCAGCCGAGCGCGGCATCGACCTGATGGCGTCGAGCACGCCGATCCAGCCGGTCCTGATCGGCGCCAGCAAGGCCGCCCTGGATGCGACGCTGGCGCTCGAGGGCGAGGGCTTCTTCGTACCGGCGATCCGCCCGCCGACCGTGGCGCAAGGCAAGGCGCGCCTGCGCGTCGTGTTGTCGGCGCGACATGAGGAACAGGACGTCGAGCGGCTGCTCAATGCGCTGGCTCGCGCGGTCGGGCGCGCGCGGAGCGAACGCTGACGTGCACATCGAAACCAGCGGCAGCGGTCCTGATCTCGTGCTGATCCACGGCTGGGCCATGCACGGCGGCATCTTCGCACCGTTGACGCCGCTGCTCGCGCCGCACTTCAGGCTGCACGTCGTCGACCTGCCCGGCCATGGCCACAGCGCCGCCTCGGCCGAGGCGATCGATCCGGCCGCCTGCGCCGCGCAGATTGCGCGACGCGTCCCGCGCGCGCTCTGGGTCGGCTGGTCGTTCGGCGGCCTGGTCAGCTTGCGCGCGGCACTGACGGCGCCGGAGCGGGTATGCGGCGTTGTGGAAATTGCCGCATCGCCGTGCTTCGTCTCGACGTTGGACTGGCCGCACGGCGTGCCGGCGGACATCTTCATCCAGTTCGGCACCGGGCTGACCGAAAACTATCGTGCGGCGATCGAGCGCTTTCTCGCTCTGGAGACGCTCGGATCGGCTCAGTCCCACGACGAGTTGCGCGAACTCAAGGCGCATGTATTCGAACGCGGCGATCCGTCGTTGCAGGTGCTCGAACAGGGCCTCGGCGTCCTGCGGGCGACCGACCTGCGCGGCGACCTGGCGCACCTACCGGTGCCGAGCCTGTGGATCGGCGGGCGGCGCGATCGCCTGGTTCCGGTCGGAGCGATGCGCTGGGCAGCACACCACAGCCCCGCCGGCGAGTTCGTCGAAATAGCGTCGGGCCACGCGCCGTTCCTGCGCCACGCCGCGCAGGTGGCGACAGCGATCAACGACTTCGCCGGCAGGATCGAGCGCGCATGACGCCGCCGCTCGACGTGCAGCATGTCCGCCACGCGTTCGGCCGCGCCGCGGCAACCTACGACGCGCACGCCGTGCTGCAGCACGAGGTCGAGCAACGCCTGCTCGACCGGCTCGAATACGTCGAGGGCGAACCGGCGCGCGTGCTCGATGTCGGCTGCGGGCCGGGCAACGCCGCGCTGACGTTGCGCCGCCGCTGGAAGTCGGCGCACGTCGTCGCGCTCGACCTGGCGTTGCCGATGCTGCGCCGGATCCGCCCCGGCTGGCTGCATCCACTCGCGCGCGTCAATGCCGACGCGCGCGCGCTACCGCTGGCCGACGCCAGCGTCGACGTGCTGTTCTCCAGCCTGTGCATGCAGTGGATCGACGACGTGCCGGCGCTGTTCGACGAATTCCGGCGCGTGTTGCGGCCGCGCGGCTACCTCGCGATCTCCACCTTCGGGCCGGACACGCTGCACGAATTGCGCGCCGCCTGGGCGCAGGTCGACCGCGCGCCGCACGTCGGCCGCTTCGCCGACATTGCGCGCGTCGGCGACGCGCTGATGCAGGCCGGTTTCCGTGATCCTGTGCTCGACGCCGAGCGCTTCACACTGACCTACGCCGACGCCGGCGCGCTGATGCGCGAACTCAAGGCGATCGGCGCGACCAATGCCGATGCCGCGCGCACGCGCGGTCTGACCGGCAAGAGCCAGTGGCGCGGCATGCTCGAAGCCTACGAATCGTACCGCCAGGACGGCCTGCTGCCTGCGACCTACGAGGTCATTTACGCGCACGCCTGGTCGCCGGAGCCCGGCCAGCCGCGGCGCGGTCGCGGCAGCGACGAGATAGCGACGTTCCCGGTCGATCGCCTGCGCGGTTCGCGGCGCTGAGCTGCACGGCCGGAACGCGGATTGCGCGGATAGCCGCGTTGATGTTCGCCTTGTCCGCGTTGATTGCTTCTTTTGCGCAAGGAGCCGGAACGCGGATGAACGCGGAGAAAGCCATTCATCCGTGCCGATCCGCCTTCAAGGTTGGTCTCTTTTGCGCAAAATGCCGGAACGCGGATGAACGCGGGAAAGGCCTTTCATCCGCGCCGATCCGCGCTCAAAATTCTTTCGTGGCACGTGATCTCACAGCTCACGGTAACGGAAGCAGCCGGTGAAGTGATCGTTGACCATGCCGGTGGCCTGCATGTGCGCGTAGATGATGGTCGAGCCGACGAAGTTGAAACCGCGCTGCTTGAGGTCCTTGCTGAGCCGGTCCGACAGTTCGGTGCTTGCCGGGACATCGGCGCGGCCGTGCCAGCAGTTGCGGATCGGCTTGCCCTCGACGAACGACCAGAAGTAGGCGTCGAGGCTTCCCGCGGTTTCGATGACCTTCAGCGCCGCGCGCGCGTTGTTGCGCGCCGACCAGATCTTCAGCCGGTTGCGGATCAGCGACGGATTCAGCAGCAGCTTCTCGAGCGCGGCATCGCTCATGCGTGCCACGCGCGCGATGTCGAAGTCGTGGAACGCCTTGCGGTAGGCCGCGCGCTTGTTCAACACCGTGCTCCAGCTCAGGCCCGCCTGCGCCCCCTCGAGCACGAGGAATTCGAACAGCCGCGTGTCGTCGTGCAGCGGCACGCCCCATTCGGTGTCGTGATAGGCGCGCATCGCCGGGTCGTCGCCGGCCCACGAGCAGCGCTTGCGTTCGCTCTTGGCCATGTTTTCGTCTCTCCGAATTTCCAGGGGCACAAGATTTAACCACGAAGAACACGAAGACCACGAAGGAAGCAACCGATTCCGTGCGGGGTGCGATTCCCGCAGCGCGGCGAATGATCCCTGGCAGGCGGTGGAGTTTCGCCCTGGTTCGCCGCGCGCGCTACGCTCACCGTAAACGGCTGGCAAAGCTGCCGCGTCTTGCGCGAATCATCCTTTCTTCGTGTTCTTCGTGCTTCAATCCCTTCTCTTGCCTTCCGCGGATCTGCGATGACCGACACAACCGCCCGCCGCCAGGCGCTCATCGCGCTCGGGCTGATGAGCCTGATCTGGAGCTTCAACTGGATCGTCATGAAGCGCGCGCTGCATTACATCGGCCCGCTCGATTTTTCCGCGCTGCGCACGCTGTTCGGCACCGTGCTGCTGTTCACGCTGCTCTGGTGGCGCGGCGAATCAGGCGCGCCGACGCCGTTGCGCGACACGATCCTGATCGGCCTGGCACAGACCGCGGCGTTCCAGCTGCTCGTGCAGATGTCGCTGGTCGAGGGCGGCGCCGGCAAGATGGCGCTGCTGGCGTACACGATGCCGTTCTGGGTCATCGCCTTCGCGTGGCTGCTGCTCGGCGACAAACCGACAGCGCGCCACTGGATCTTCCTGGCGATCGCCGCGGTCGGCCTGTTGCTGGTGATGGAGCCTTGGCGCGCGATCGGCGGATTGCGCAGTTGCGTTCTGGCGTTGGCCGGCGGCGCATGCTGGGGCCTGGCGACCGTGCTGACCAAGCGCCTGTTCCTGCGCGGTGCCGTGTCGCCGTTGCGCCTGACCGCATGGCAGTCGCTATATGGCGCCATCGTGGTCGTGCTGGTTGCGCTGCTGGTTCCGGAGCGGCCGATCGAATGGTCGAGCGAGCTGATTGGCGCGGTCGCCTACAACGCCGTGCTCGGCTCGGCGATCGCGTGGGCACTATGGCTGTTCGTGGTCGAGCGCCTGCCGGCCGGCGTCGCCGGCGTGGCGAGCCTGGCGACGCCCCTGCTGGGCGTGCTGCTCGCCTGGGGCCTGCTCGACGAAGTGCCGGATCGCGACGAAGCGATCGGCATCGCGCTGATCGGCGTCGCACTGGCCGGCGTGCTGCGTCCCGCGTCGCATAAGCGCGGAAGGAAAGAGCCGTGAACTCGGATCGACGCGCATGAAGGGCAATCAATGCGGATAGAGCAACACCAAATGACGCGGATGGAGCAGGCTTCAAGTGAGCTTTATCCGCGTAATCCGTGTTCTTGGCACGTCTGCGCGTTCACCCGCTTTCCGGCTTGCCCTTCAAATTCTAGCGAGCGGACCAGGGCAGATGGTCGAGGTCGACGTTGCCGCCGGTCAGGATGAGGCCGACGTGCTTGCCGGCGAAGTGCGCACTGTGCCGGAGTACGGCCGCCAGCACGGTTGCAGATGACGGTTCGACGATGATCTTCATGCGCTCCCAGATCAGGCGCATCGCGGCGATCGTTTCGGCGTCGCTGACCGGAAGTACGGTCACGCCGTGCTCGCGCATCAGGCTGAAGTCGATTGCACCGATGGCCGCGCGCAGGCCGTCGCAGATCGTGCTCGGCACGATATCGGTGACGCGTTCGCCGCGGCGCAGCGACTCGAACGCGTCGGCTGCGCCTTCGGGTTCGGCCGCGAATATCGGCAGGCCCGGCGACACCGAATGTGCGGCGATCGCGCTGCCGCTGACCAGCCCGCCGCCGCCGACGGGCGCGATCAGCGCGTCGATCCCGGCTTCGTCCTCGAGCAGCTCGAGCGTGGCGGTCCCCTGGCCGGCGATCACCTCGGGATGGGTGAACGGATGGACCAGCGTCGCGCCGGTTTCACGGCGGATGCGTTCGGCCGCTGCGTCGCGCGCCGCAAGCGTCGGCGCGCAGAAGTGCAGCGTCGCGCCATAGGCGCGGATCGCTGCGACCTTCGACGCGATCGCATCCTCGGGCACGACGACATGCGCAAGAATCCCGCGTGTCGTCGCGGCCAGCGCCAGTGCGGCGCCATGGTTGCCGGAGGAGTGCGTGACCACGCCGGCGCGCGCGACGTCGTCAGCCAGGGCCCATACCGAATTGCATGCGCCGCGGAACTTGAAGGCGCCGGCGCGCTGGAAGTTCTCGCACTTGAATGCGAGCCGTGCGCCGGCCAGCGCGTCGATGGCACTGGATCGCAGCACCGGCGTGCGCCGCGCGTGCGGCTTGATGCGTTGCGCGGCTTGTCGGACTGAGGCGGAATCTATCGCAGCGGCCATGCCGCCGATGGTACGCGATTTGAAAAAGACCGGCGTGGCGTCGCGTGTGCGGGCAGCGGAAATTCGACGCAGTGTGCGGGACCGTGGCGAAGAGGGTGAGCCGCGACGACATGGCGCCGCGGCTGCGATGGCCTGGGTTCAGGCTGGAATGCGGCCGAGTGTCTGCCGGATCGTCGACTGCGCGGATTCGAGCACGTGCAGGTCCGGGCGATCGTTCGCTGCAACGTTGCTGCGGATATTGCCGATCGCGATGTCGAGGCGACCGAGTTCGATCAGCAGGTCGAGGCGCAGGAACATCGGATCGACCGTCAGCGACGTCACGTTGGCGAACATGGCATTTCCCCCTTGCGAATTGCAGGCAGGATTCTGCAGGACGCATGCCAGGAACGACCAAGTATACTTTCACGCTTTCTTGACGCGCTGCGTCGCAGATTGACGCACAAGGTCAATCGTTGAACAGCAGCGTGATTTGATTCACAGTTTGATAACGGCGGTGGCGGCTATTCTTTCCGTGCCAGCCGTGAGTGCAGGTTGCCGAGGGGGAATGACGGCACCTGCGCGACAAGAATCAGCGGTTACTGGCGCCCGGCATACGGTCCTCTTGGATTCCCCCTGTTCCTAAGACCGCCGGGCGCCAGCCTTACTCCTGACTTCCCGTCTATTCCCTTGGTGCTTCCTCCCGCGCACACCTGGCCGGCCCCTGAGCCCAGCCTTGCCGTCGTACGTCACCGCACGCCGCGTGTCGTGAAGAGTGCGTGAAGGTGGAGCAAGACGCATGCCATCTGCGCTGCCTGCGGATCGGCTAAAATTCGCCTCGATCCGGCAAGCCGGAAGAAACCGGGATTCAACACAAAGGCACGAACGACGCCAGGCGGCACGATGGAAGAATGCGAATTCATTCCGCGCCGCCCTTCGCGTTCTTCGTGGCAAGTCTTGCGCTGCCGATCTTGCCTTTGGCAAGCAGGCGGATGAGCATGTGTCCAGACCCCGTGCCGCACCGTGCGTGAGAAACATCAACCGTATAAGCGAATGCAATCCTACGATGTCATCGTCATCGGCGGCGGTCACGCCGGCACCGAGGCCGCCCTCGCGGCGGCGCGCGTCGGTGCGCGCACGCTGCTGCTGACCCAGAACATCGAAACGCTCGGCCAGATGAGCTGCAACCCGGCCATCGGCGGTATCGGCAAGGGCCATCTGGTCAGGGAGATCGATGCGCTCGGCGGCGCCATGGCCTGGGCGGCCGATCGCGCCGGCATCCAGTGGCGCACGCTCAACGCGTCGAAGGGCCCGGCCGTCCGCGCCACGCGCTGCCAGGCCGATCGCGCGTTGTACAAGGCGGCAATCCGGCGTCGGCTCGAGACGCAGCCGAACCTGTCGATATTCCAGCAATCGGTCGACGACCTGACCCTGGACGGCCAGCGCGTGACCGGCGTCGTCACGCAGATGGGCCTGCGCTTCGAAGCGGCGAGCGTGATCCTGACTGCCGGCACGTTTCTCGCCGGCAAGATCCATGTCGGTCTGGCCAATTGTGCCGGTGGCCGTGCCGGCGATGCACCGGCACAACGCCTGGCCGAACGCCTGCGCGAGTTGTCGCTCGGTGTCGACCGTCTGAAGACCGGCACGCCGCCACGCATCGACGGCCGCACCATTGACTACCGCCGCGTCGCGGAACAGCCGGGCGACGATCCGGCCCCGGTATTTTCGTTCACCGGTTCGGCGGCCGACCATCCGCGCCAGGTCAGCTGCTGGATCACGCACACGTCCGAACGCACGCACGACATCATCCGCGGCGCGCTCGACCGCTCGCCGCTCTACACCGGCAAGATCGAAGGGGTCGGTCCGCGCTACTGTCCGTCGATCGAGGACAAGGTCGTGCGCTTCGCCGACAAGACCTCGCACCAGATCTTCATCGAGCCGGAGGGACTGGAAACCACCGAGATCTACCCGAACGGCATCTCGACATCGCTGCCGTTCGACGTGCAGGTCGACCTGGTGCGCTCGATCAACGGTTTCGAGCACGCGCACATCACGCGGCCCGGCTACGCCATCGAGTACGACTATTTCGATCCGCGCGGCCTCAAGGCGAGCCTGGAAACCAAGGCGATCGACGGCTTGTTCTTCGCCGGCCAGATCAACGGCACGACCGGTTACGAGGAGGCCGCTGCACAGGGCCTGATCGCCGGACTCAATGCCGCGCGCGCGGCGCAGGACAAGGCGCCGTGGACGCCGCGGCGCGACGAGGCGTATATCGGTGTGCTGATCGACGACCTGGTCACCAACGGCACGCTGGAACCGTATCGCATGTTTACCTCGCGCGCCGAATACCGCTTGCACCTGCGCGAGGACAACGCCGACCTGCGCCTGACCGACATCGCCTTCGAGCTCGGCAGCATCGATGCCGGGCGCCACGCGGCATTTGCGCGCAAGCGCGATGCGGTCGGGAACGAGACGCGGCGCCTGGGCGGTTTGTGGGCCGCGCCGGGCAACGGGTTGGGCGAGGCCATCGCCGCCGCGATCGGCGTTGCCGTTTCGCGCGAGACGAATGCGCTGGACCTGTTGCGCCGGCCGGAATTGAATTACGCGACGCTGATGCGGGTTCCGGCATTGGGCCCGGCGGTCGATGACGCGCGTGTTGCCGAGCAGGTCGAAATCGCCGCGAAATACTCAGGTTATCTCGAGCGCCAGAGCGGCGAGATCGAGCGCCAGCGCCGCAACGAGGAAACCCGCATTCCGGTCGGCTTCGATTACGCATCGGTGCGCGGCCTGTCGACGGAGGTGATGCAGAAACTGACCCGGACGCGGCCGCAGACCATCGGGCAGGCCCTGCGCATTGCCGGCGTCACGCCGGCGGCGATCTCGCTGCTGCTGGTGCACCTGAAGCGGCGCGCGGCGTAGCGCTGCGCGCGGGGTCGGGCCGTCTGCGCCGCCTCGCAAGCCCGCTCGCTCGTGAGGACTCCCGCTGCGCGGACGCGTGAGGAAAGACATTTTTGCGAGCGCGCTTGGCGCCACCCATCTCCCGGAACCGTCAGCCGCGACCACTTGCGCTAACGCCAGGCGCGCGGCTTCACGCGCCGGAAGCGTGTGCCGCGCAGCCCATGAGCGCGCCGCGCGCCGAGCGGACCGCTCTGACTACTTCTTCGGCAGGTGTGCCTGCGCCATCGCGTACGCCTGCTGCGCATGGGCGTAGATCGCTTTGGCGTCGTCGGCCGAGACTTCGCTGTTCTGGCCGTTGGCGACGCGCTGCTTGAGCACCAGCTGCCCGTTTTCATCCCAACCGACCTTGGTCGTCGCATACGGATGGTTCGAGCCGGCCGGCGACTCCTCCTTCTGCACGACCCACGGCAGGTCGTTCTGGTACGCCATCTTGTAGGTGATGCGGCCCTTGTCGCCGTCGAGGTCGGTGATCTCGCGCACGACCCGGATCTTGTTGTTCTGGGCAAAGGCGTCCCAGGCCACGGTCGAGGCATCGTTCATCGCGCTGCCGTTGATCGATTTCATGCCGCCGATCTGGCCGAAGGTCTTCTTGAAATCGTCGTACATCTTTTCCGCCGGTGTGGCTTCCGGCGCGACGACGATTTCGACCTGAGCGGGTGCGTTGTGGGTCAGCACGGGGTATTGCAGCACCGGCAGGTAGCGGCGCTCACCGTCGATCAGCATCGCCTCGACCGCGTACGTGCGACGCGGATCGACCTTGCTCGAATCGATCGGCAGGTTGAACGAGATCGGCGGCTGGTTGGCCGGGCTGATCGTTGTCTGCGCGAGAATCAGTCCGGGCTGTGCGACATCGGTCACGCGCAACTCGAGCCGGGTCTGCGCGCTCAGTTCGCGCGGCTCGCGCAACATGACTCTGCCGCTCACGCTGCTGGCAATCTTCTGGACCGGTGCGCTGGCCTGCGGCGGCGGGCTCGGCGAATTGCAACCGGACAACAGTGCCAGTGCCAGCAGCGCGGGAAGCATCGAATGGCGCATGGAAATCTCCAGATAGAAAATCTGCCGGAACGCTTGCGGCAGACGAGGTTGTCAGGGGTGATTCTGGGACGACGATCGCGACTGACCCCAGTCAACGCGTATCCCGGGACGAAGCACATTTTAGCCGCGCCAGCCGGGCCTGCCTATCCATGGCGGCTGATCTGATGAGAAATGATCTTCCCACGCGGATTGCCGCAACGTGAACGACGATGCGGGTGCCCGGGCCGTCGCGCGCCCGGGAAGAGGACATCAAATTGACAGTCAAGTTAAGCATTTGTTATGGTCCGCGACAAGGCGGCAAAACGACACAAGCCGGCTCGATCCGAACTGACCGATTGGCGCGTGGCGGTTGCGGGACGAGTGGGAATGAGACGTGGGCCTTACCTGAGTTCCGGCCCATCGGAACTCCCTGCATGCCTTCCAGCTCGCTCGTGGCGAAGATCGACCACGAGCGATGAATTTTTTGTCATCCGGTTGGGGAAATCCTTATGAAACAACGCTTACTGGTGTCATCCATCATCATGGGCCTGTGCGCCACGCTGGCCGCGGGAACGGTTCTGGCGCAGGATGCGACGGATCAGCAGACGACTGCCGATCAGACCAAGAAGAAGAACGCGCAGGAATTCGAGACGGTCGTAGTCACCGGTTCGCTGATCCCGAAGGCGCAGATCGAGACCGCCTCGCCGGTCGTGACGATCACCGCCGAGGACATCAAGCGCGAAGGTTTCAAGAATGTTTACGATGCTTTACGTTCTTTGCCAACCGCGACCGGATCGGTGCAGGACAACCAGTTCACGAACAGCTTCACCCCGGGTGCGAGCACGATCAGCCTCCTGGGCCTGGATCCGAGCTTCACGCTGATCCTGCTGAACGGTCGGCCGATGGCCGATTATCCGTTCCTGTACAACAGCAACAGCAACTTCGTCGACCTGAACACGATTCCGAACTTCATGGTCGACCACATCGACATCCTGCCGGGCAACCAGTCGGCGATCTACGGCTCGGCCGCGATTGCCGGCGTCGTGAACATCGTGCTCAAGCAGAAGATGGAAGGCATCACGATCGACTACCGCGCCGGCGGCTACACCGATGGTGGCGGCGCTCAGCAGCGCTTCCAGATCGGCGGCGGCGGCAGCTGGGGCGCCCTCGACGCGATGTTCGGCCTGGAGGTCAACCACCAGAATCCGATCTGGGGTTATCAGCGCTCCTATACGGACAATGCTGCGGACAACCCGACCTTGCATGGCGGGCCGCCGATTGCCCAGCGCGACCGCGTCATGATCGACGGCTTCACCGGCAAATATGACGATCCGGGCAAGGCCACCTGCGACGCGATCAGCAACCTGTATCACGGCGACGAGGCCTATCGTACGCGCGCCGGCTTCGGCAACTACTGCGGCAGCACCAACGGCCCGGGCTTCACGACGTTGCTCAACGGCAACGACACCGCCAATGCGTACGGCAGCCTGAAGTACCAGATCAACGACAACGCGCAGCTGTACGGCGACATCCTGTACGACCACACCAAGACGACCTATTTCGTCGGCGGGGTCTCGTTCTGGGCGACCGGCGTCGGCATGCCGACCTACATCTGGGACATCGATGACAAGAAGCTGGTGCGACTGCAGCACATCTTCGCGCCGGAGGAAATCGGCCACGAGGCCGATGGCACGGTGAAAGAGGACAGCTACATCGTCAATGCCGGCATTCGCGGCACCCTCGGCAGCTCGAACTGGAACTACGACGCGTCGTTCCACCGCTCCGACTACGAAGCCAACTCCTACGCGCGCCGCACGTTGACCGACAAGGTCAACGCGTTCTTCCTCGGCCCGCAGGACGGCACCGATCCGTACGGCTACGGCTATCCGGGCTACCACATCCGCCAGCAGAAGAATTTCTGGGGCGCGATCACGCCGGCGCAGTACGACAGCATCAGCGACTTCGTGCGCAGCGATTCGGAAACCTACACGCAGCAGCTCAACCTGACCGTCACCAACACCGACATCTTCACGCTGCCGGCCGGATCGGTCGGTTTCGCCGGCGTCCTGGAAGCCGGCAACCAGTCGTGGGACAACCCGGTCGATCCGCGCATCACGGCGGGCGAGTTCTGGGGAACCGGCGGCACCAGCGGCAGCGGCAAGCGTGACCGCCAGGCTGCCGCGGCCGAGTTGAATGTGCCGATCTTCAGCATGCTGACCGCCGACCTGTCGGCGCGCTACGACAACTACAAGGCTGCCGGCAATTCGCAGGGCAAGGGCACGTACAAGGTCGGCCTCGAGTTCCGTCCGATCGACACCCTGCTGTTCCGCGCCAACTACGCGACCGCGTTCCGCGCGCCGGACATGGGCTACATCTTCTCGACCGGCAGCTCGTTCTTCACCAGCGTCATCGACACCTATAACTGCCGCAAGGCGCAGGGCGACAACTTCACCAACTGCCTGCCGCCATACAACTCGGTGCAGATCCAGGGCTTCCAGACCGGCAACAAGGACTTGAAGTACATCACCGCCAAGTCGTTCGGCTACGGTGCGGTGTGGTCGCCGACCACCAACTTCAACGTCAAGGTCGACTACTACAACGTCAAGATCAACAACGAGGTCAACAGCTACAGCCTGCAGACGATCCTGGATCGCGAAGCGGACTGCCGCCTCGGCCACACGCGCAGCGGCACGCCGGTGGACGGCACTTCGCAGGCCTGCCAGCAGTTCATCAACGAGGTCGGCCGCAATCCGCTCACCGCGCCGATCGGCGCCGGTTTGCTGAACAGCGTCTCGACGTTCCCGATCAACATCTCGAACGAGTCCGTTGCGGGTATCACGGCAAGCCTGCAATACCGCGTGGAAGCCGGCCGCTTCGGCGACTTCACCTTCGGCGCCGACTACAACACGACGCTGAAGCACGAGTACCAGCAGTTCCCGACCGATCCGGTCACCGATCTGCTGCGCGAGAATACGTACTACGACCAGTTCAAGGATATCGGCAGCGGCAGCATCAACTGGCGCATCGGTCCGTGGAGCACCACGGTTCGTGGTACGCGTTTCGGCAAGACCTGGAGCTACGACGGCAGCTACACCGTGTCGCCGTGGATGATCTACAACGCGACCGTGCAGTACAACTTCAACGATGATGCCGCAATCACGCTGATTGCGAACAACATCTTCAATTCGCGGCCGCCATATGACCGGACGTTCTCGGCCTATCCGTACTACAACCTCTTCAACTACAACGCCTATGGCCGACTGCTGATGGCCGAATTCAACATGCACTTCGGCGGCGGCAAGAAGGAATAAGAGCGCTCCCTACAAAGAGCGTCGCTTGCGAAGGGCTGGCCGAGAGGCCAGCCCTTTTTTTGTGGATCAGAGGTGTGAACGCGGATTGCGTGGATTCAAAAGCCGCACACGGCATTGCGCATGTGGCTTTTGTCTCTCCAACCCTTGGAGCGTGAATCAAACGCGGTGAACGCGGATTGGAAAGCCGCGAACGCGGATCGAACGTGCGAATCAAACGTGCGGATCAAGAAAATCAGATCACGGTTCCAATAGCTCCGCGTCGACGTGAATCAAGACGGGGAACGCGAATTGGAAAGGCGCGAACGCGGATCAACGCCGATCAAGAAAATCAGATCACCCTTCCAATAGCCCTGTCCGCGTCAATCCGGCTCTCATACGCGCAAATCCCCGTTCAATGCTTTTGTTCGGCGCGACCGATAGCGCGCATGGCTCAGGCGCCGATGGCCACGCGCAGAGGCTCGAGCTGGCGCTCGTAGCGTTGCCATTCGCCGATCGCGCGTTGATGGATCGGCTCGCGCACCTGCTGGCTGCTCAGCGTGGCGACCGGCGCGGTATTGCGGTCGAGCTCCGCGCAACCGGCCTCGTACGCCAGGCCGCAGAATTCCAGCACTTCGCGCGTGACGTTTTCCGTATCGCCGACCAGGCGTGCGTACGGCACGTCGAGGATCTGCCCGGGCATGGCCTGGTGCCAGTGGTCCATCAGGCGCCGGTAGTGCCGATAATGCGCAGCCAGCGCGTCGAAGTCGTAGCTGTAGGCGTAGCCGACGCCAAAGAAGGCGCGGAAATTGGAAAAGCACGTATCCATCGGGTCGCGCGTCATGTGCAGGATGCGCGCGCCCGGCAGCGCGCGCCGGATGAAGCCGGCCTGCATCCAGTTGATCGGCAGCTTGTCGACGAAATGCGACCTGCTGCCGGCGCGCCATTGCGTCTGCGAGAGATAGCGTGCGCCGATGTCGCCGAAGTCGGCTTGCGCGGCACGGGCCAGGATCGTCTCGTCGACCGGATGCAGCGACTTGTGGTCCACGCCCCAGCGCAGCGCGCGTGCGAAATCGCCGAGCTCGCCGGCCGAGACGACCTGCGTGTGATTGCCGAGAATGCGATCGAGCACGGTCGTGCCGGAACGCGGCATGCCGATGATGAAGATCGGCTGCGGTCCGGACTGCGGCGCGTGCGACGGCGACAGGAACGCGGGCGTGCACAGGGCCTGCAAGCCATCGATGATGCGGTTTTCCCAGGCCGCATCGTATTCGAGCCGCGCGAACATCAGCGCGCTGCCGCGCTCGAGCGCCGCCCACGCCGCGTCGTAGTCGCCGAGATCCTCGAGTTCCTTGTACAACGCATATTCGAAGGCAGCGTGATCCTCGCTGCCTTTCGCCACGCGCTGCAGTTCGCCGCGGATGTAGTCCAGATGATTGGACTGGCGCGTCTGCTTGTGCAGGCGCGCGAGCGTTACCGAGGCGCGGCCGTAGGTCGACCCGATGCGCAGGCAGGCATTGAGTTCCGCCTCGGCCTCGTCGGTCTTGCCGTTGAACAGCAGCTGCACGCTGCGGATATAGCGGAAATCAGCGCTGTCCAGGCCGAGCGCCCTGGCGCGATCGAGCAGCGCCAGTGCGTCGTCGTGATCGCCGACCATCTGGTGCGCGCTGGCCAGCTTCGCCAGCGTGGCGGCGGACCGGCAACGCGCGATGGCCGGGTGGTCGAGGCAGCGGCGGGCGAGCACGGTCTCGCCGACCTGCAGCAGCGTCAACACGATCTGCAGGATCGCTTCGGCGTCGTCGGGCGCCACGTTCGCGGCCTGCACCGTGTACCCCGTGCAGTCGCGCAGCCGATCTTCGGCGTAGGCGAGGCCGCCGAGCTGCAGGTTGACCGCCGCGCTGTCCGGCATGCGCTGCAACAGCGACTCCAGGGTAATGCGTGCCGCCTGATTCTGGCCTTCGGCCAGGTATCGACGTGCCCGCTCCCACAGCCGCTCTTCGCTGCGGCTCATTGTGCGTTGCCGCCCGCGCGCTCCGCTGCCGGCAACAGCGAGATGTCGGCGACGTGCAGGAACATGCGCCGCAACTGGCTCAGCAAGACGAGGCGGTTGCTGCGCTTGATCGCGTCGTCGGCCATCACCATCACGTCGTCGAAGAAGCGGTCGACCGGCTCACGCAACGCTGCAAGCCGCCGCAGGATCTCGACATAGTGATTCTGCGCAACCAGCGGCCTGATGGCGTCGGCCGCACCGCCGATCGCTGCATGCAATTGGGTCTCTGCGCCGGGGTCGAGCGCGGCTGGATCGACCTGGCCGGTGGCCAGGCCGCCGGCCTGACGCAGGATGTTTCCGATCCGCTTGTTCGCGGCGGCGAGTGCCTGCGCGTCCGGCAGTTGCGAGAATTCGGCAACCGCACGCAGGCGCCGGTCGAAGTCGATCAGCGTTTCGGTTTCGACCGCACGCACGGCTTCGAACTGCTCGACGCCGAAGCCCTGCTCGGCGTAGTAACTGCGCAGGCGCTCGAAAATGAAGTCGCGCAGCTCGATGGCAAGGGTCTGCTTGTCGAGGGCTGCTGGCGCAGCGGCATCCGCCTTGCCCTTCGGCGCGAGGCGGATATCCGGCAGCAACTCGACCGCTTCGCGCAACGACGCATCGAGATCCAGATCCAGCTGCGCCTCGATCAGCGTGCGCGCCAGGCCCAGCGCCGCGCGCCGCAGCGCGAATGGATCCTTGTTGCCGCCCGGCTTCATGCCGGCGGCGAAGATTCCCGCCAACGTGTCGACCCGCTCGGCGATCGCCAGAACCTGCGCGACCTTGCCTTCGGCGATCTTGTCTCCGGCAAAACGCGGACGGTAGAACTCGTCGAGCGCCTGAGCGACCTGCGCATCCTCGCCATTCGCCGTCGCATAGTAGCGGCCCATCACGCCCTGCAGTTCGGGAAATTCGCCGACCATGCGCGTCATGAGGTCGCACTTGGACAGCGCCGCGGCGCGCGTCGCCAACGCCGCGTCGACGCCCAGGCCGCTTCCTGACAGGCGGTTGGCGATCACCCGGGCCAGCTCGGCGACACGCACGCACTTGTCCCAGACGCTGCCGAGTTGCTGCTGGTAGGTGACCGTCTTGAGCGCTTCCTGGTGCGCTGCGAGCGGGGCCTTCAGGTCTTCGTCGTAGAAGAACTTCGCGTCGGCGAAACGCGGCCGGATCACGCGCTCGTAGCCCTTGCGGATTTCCGCGGGATGCTTCGATTCGATATTGGCCACGCCGATGAAGTGCTCGGTCAGTCTGCCTTGCGCGTCGAATACCGGAACGAACTTCTGGTTCGTCTCCATCGTCTGGATCAACGCTTCCTGCGGCACGCGCAGGAAGTCGCGTTCGAAACTGCAGGCAATGGCGACCGGCCACTCGGTCAGGTTCGCGATCTCGTCCAGCAGTTCGGCGCGCAGGCGCGGCGCGCCGCCTAGGCCGCGGGCGGCGCGTTCGACTTCCATGCGCACGCGTGCGCGCCGCTCGTTCGGGTCGGCCAGCACTTTGGCGCCGCGCAGCGCAGCGACATAGACGTCCGGTTTCGCAATCGACACCGGCATTGGATGGTGGAAGCGATGTCCGCGCGATTCGCGCCCGCTGCGGATGCCGAAGATTTCCGCGTCGATGACCTGATCGCCGTGCAACAGCAAGAGCCAGTGCACCGGCCGCACGAACGCATGGCTGTGGTCGCCCCAGCGCATCGGTTTCGGAATCGGCAGGCGTTTCAGCGCCTTGTCCAGCAGCGCCGGCAGCAAGTCCGGCAATGCGCCGCCGCCGACTTCCGCCGCGGCAACCAGCACCGCATTCGGGCCGGTGCCATCGGGCTTGAACGCTTCGGCCGCTACGCCGAGCGCGCTTGCCCGTTTCAGCAGTGCGGCCGTTGGCTTCTCGTCCGCACCCCAGCCGATCTTGACCGGCATCGCCTTGAGAATCGTCTTCAGCTTCGGCGCCGTTGCGGCCACATCGGCGATGAGCACGGCCAGCCGGCGTGGCGAACAGAACGCCGTGGCCGAGCCGACCGGAAAATCGATCGCCGCAAATTCCTCGCGCAGATTCTGCGCCAGCGCGGTGGCCAATTCGTCCAGCGACGTCGGCGGAAGCTCCTCGCAGCCGATTTCGATCAGCAGCGGCTTGTGCTCAGACATGCGCAGCCCCCTGGCGCTTCAGGCCCGGGAAGCCGAGTTTTTCGCGCCGGGCGAAATACGCCTCGGCCACGAGCTTGGCCAGCGTGCGCACGCGCAGGATGTAGCGCTGCCGTTCGGTCACGCTGATTGCGCGTCGCGCATCGAGCAGGTTGAAACTGTGCGAGGCCTTGCAGACCTGGTCGTAGGCCGGCAGCGGCAGGCCGAGTTCGATCAGTTTCTTCGCCTCGCTTTCGCACACATCGAACCAGTGCAACAGCTCCGGCACGTTCGCGTACTTGAAGTTGTAGGCGCTCTGCTCGACTTCGTTCTGGTGGAATACGTCGCCGTAGGTCACGGTCCCGTGCGGCCCTTGCGTCCAGACCAGGTCGAAGACGTTGTCGACGTTCTGCAGGTACATGGTCAGGCGTTCGAGACCGTAGGTGATCTCGCCGGTCACCGGCCGGCACTCCAGACCGCCCGCTTGCTGGAAGTAGGTGAACTGCGTGACTTCCATGCCGTTCAACCAGACTTCCCAACCCAGCCCCCAGGCGCCGAGCGTCGGCGATTCCCAGTTGTCCTCGACGAAGCGCAGGTCATGCACGAGCGGATCGACGCCAAGCGCCTCGAGCGAGCCGATATACAGATCGAGGATGTCGTCCGGATTCGGCTTGATCACGACCTGGTACTGGTAATAGTGCTGCAGGCGATTCGGATTCTCGCCGTAGCGGCCATCGCCGGGCCGGCGCGACGGCTGCACGTAGGCGGCCGCCCACGGTTCGGGGCCCAGTGCGCGCAGGAACGTCGCCGGATGAAACGTGCCGGCGCCGACTTCGGTGTCGAGCGGCTGGATCAGCGCGCAGCCCTGTTCCGCCCAGTAGCGGTTCAAGGTCTGGATCACGTTCTGGAAGGTCGGTCCCGCCGTCGCGGCGGGACGGGTTTGATCGATCATGGATTTCACGGCTCGGCGCGCAAAGCGCGTTAGTATAACGGCAGTCATCGCAATCCTTCAGGCGTATCCATGGCCACCACTCCGCCACGTCCGATGCCGCTCGCGCCGCTGGGTGACAGGGCCGACGGCGGCAGCGACGCGCCGGCTCTGGGCCAGTACCGCAAGCTCGACATCGACAGCGTGCTCGCGGCACTCAAGCACGACGGCATGATCGGCGATGCCGACCAGGCCAAGGCACGCGCCGACGCGCGCAGCGCGAATGCAAAGGTCGAGCTGCATCCGCTCGCGCTGATCGCCAACCAGAAGGCGATCAACCCGCGCGACGGCAAGCCGCTGAGCCTGGAGGTGTTGACGCAGTGGCTGGCCGACAAGGCGAAACTGCCGTACCTGAAAATCGATCCGATGAAGATCGACGTCGCCGCGGTCACGAAAGTCATATCGAGCGCGTACGCGCAGCGCTACCGCATCCTGCCGGTGGCGGTGACGCCGCTGCAGGTAGTGTTCGCGACCTGCGAACCGTTCGATACGCGCTGGATCGCCGACCTCGGCCACATCCTGCGGCGCGACCTGCAACGCGTGGTCTGCAACCCCGTCGACCTGAACCGCTTCCTGGTCGAGTTCTACGGCGTGCAGCGCTCCATCCAGCGCGCCAAGGACGCCAAGGGCGACCCAAACGACGGCCGCGCGATCCTGAATTTCGAGCAGCTGCTCGAGCTCGGCAAGTCCGGCGATGTCGGCGCGGACGATCGCCACGTCGTGCACATCGTCGACTGGCTGCTGCAGTACGCGTTCGAGCAGCGCGCCTCGGACATCCACCTGGAGCCGCGCCGCGACACGAGCCCGATCCGCTTCCGCATCGACGGCGTCATGCACAAGGTGTTCGAGTTGCCCACGCCGGTCATGGTCGCCGTGACCGCGCGCGTGAAGATCCTCGGGCGCATGGACCTGGCCGAGAAACGGCGCCCGCAGGACGGCCGCATCAAGACGCGCTCCAGCGAAGGCCGCGAGGTCGAGTTGCGCCTGTCGACGATGCCGACCGCGTTCGGCGAAAAAGTCGTGATGCGCATCTTCGACCCGGACATCGTCGTCAAGGAATTCCGCCAGCTTGGATTCTCGCCCGACGAAGAGACGATCTGGCGCGGCCTGGTCGAACGTCCGCACGGCATCGTGCTGGTGACCGGTCCGACCGGCTCGGGCAAGACCACGACGTTGTATTCGACGCTCAAGCACCTGGCGACGCCCGACATCAATGTCTGCACGGTCGAAGATCCGATCGAAATGGTCTCGCCCGACCTCAACCAGATGCAGGTGCAGCCGGCCATCGACCTGGACTTCGCGACCGGCGTGCGCACGCTGCTGCGCCAGGATCCGGACATCATCATGGTCGGCGAAATCCGCGACCTGGAAACCGCGCAGATGGCGATCCAGGCGTCGCTGACCGGTCATCTTGTCCTGTCGACGCTGCACACCAACGACGCGCCGTCGGCGATCACCCGCCTGCTCGATCTCGGCGCGCCGCATTACCTGATCCACTCGACGCTGGCCGGCGTCGTCGCGCAGCGCCTGGTGCGCACGCTGTGCCCGCATTGCAAGACAGAAGGCGCGCTCGACGTGCGCGCCTGGGCCGTGCTCGCCCATCACTGGAACCTGCCGCCGCCGGCGCGCGTGTACGCGCCGGTCGGCTGCCTGGAGTGCCGCAATACCGGGTTCCTCGGCCGCACCGGCATCTACGAGATGATGCGCGTGTCGTCGCAGTTGCGGCAGATGATCCAGCCGGCGCTCGACCTGGAGAAACTGACCGCTGCCGCGCTGGCCGACGGCATGCGGCCGCTGCGCGTTTCCGCGGCCGCGCAGGTGGCGCGCGGCGTGACCACGATCAGCGAAGTCATCGGCGTGCTGCCGCCGATCGAAGCATGAGTTTCGTGATCGTGCAGACCGGCTCGGCGCCGGCGGAACTGCGTCCGCGCCTCGGCGATTTCCCGCACTGGTTCCAGCGCGGGCTCGGACTTGCCGACGCCGACGTCACGATCGTCGACGTGCAGGCCGGACAACATCTGCCGCCGCCGCAACGGGTTTCGGCGGCAGTCGTGACCGGGTCGGCGGCGATGGTCACGCAACGGCTCGAATGGAGCGAGCGCACGGCGCAATGGCTGGCCGATGCAGTCAGGCGCGACGTGCCGCTCCTCGGCGTCTGCTACGGCCATCAGCTGCTGGCGCACGCACTTGGCGGCCGCGTCGCCGACAATCCGCGCGGCCGCGAGATCGGCACCGTGCACATCGATTGTCTCGCCGCCGCCGCGGCCGATCAGCTTCTGGGAGCGTCAGGCGACTTCGTCGCCCACGCGACGCACCTGCAGACGGTGGTCGACCTGCCCGTCAACGCGACCGTGCTGGCGCGTTCCAGCCACGACGACTGTCAGGCCGTGCGTTACTCGAAACGCGCCTGGGGACTGCAGTTTCACCCGGAGTTCTCGGTCGCCGCGATGCGCGGCTACCTGCGCCTGCGTGCCGATGCGCTGCGCGACGAAGGCCTGGATGCCGCGCGCATCGGCGCTGCGGTGCAGCACAGTCCGCGCGCGCGGGCGCTGCTGCGACGGTTTCTGAAAAACGCCGGGAAAAACCAATAGTATAAAAAGCAAAAACGGCCCAGCGGGCCGTCTTGCTTGCGTCCGCAACCGGGCGGCTGCGGAGTATACAAACTGTACCTACTTCTTGGCTTTGCGCGGAGCACCCTTGGCCGAACTCAGGTAGTTGTTGATCGCTTCATTGGTGACGTCGTACAACGGACGACCCGCAACCGCGGCGGCGGCCTTCAGGCTGTCGCGCATCTTCTTGGAGACGCGCAGGCTCGCGTCGCGGGTATCTTCATTCTTTGCCATTGGGGGCTCCTCGGGAGGGTGTGGACAAATGTATTACTGCAGTAATTGCAGTTTGCATTTTATACCTTTGCCACGAAAACACAAACGGGCGGAAAGTCGAAGCATGTACCAGGTTCGTCACACCTGCGGCGTTCCTGCTGCACTGCCGCGATCGTGATGCAGCAGCATGCGCGTGGCCAGCAACCCGAGCTCATACAGCAGGCACATCGGTATCGCCAGCATGATCATCGATATGACGTCGGGCGGAGCCAGCACCGCCGCGACCACGAACACGCCGAAGATCACGTAAGGCCGGTTTGCCGACAACTGCGCCGGGGTGACCCAGCCAAGCGACGCGACGATGACGACGGCGATCGGTATTTCGAAGCAGACGCCGAACGCAAGGAACATGGTCAGCACGAAATCGAGGTAACGGCCGATGTCGGTCATCATCGACACGCCGTCCGGGGTAATGCCGAGCAGGAAGCGGAAGACGTTCGGCAGCACGAACCAGTAGGCAAACGCACAGCCGGCATAGAACAGCAGGACGCTAGACACGAGCAGCGGCATCGCCAGGCGTTTTTCGTGCCGGTAGAGGCCCGGCGCCATGAAGCGCCACGCCTGGTACAGCACGACCGGCATGGCGACGAACAAGGCGATGAAGAAGACCAGCCGCAGCGGGGTGAAGAACGGCGAGGCAACGTCGATGGCGACCATTTTTGCATCGCCCGGCAGGCGGTCGAGCAGCGGCTCGGCGATGAAATGATAGAGCCGGCTGGCGAACGGCAGCAGCGCGAGCAGCACCACCAGCACGGCTGCAACCGCCTTGAGCAGGCGCGCCCGCAGCTCTACCAGGTGCGAGATGAAGGTCTGCTCGGTACCTTCCGCGCCGCCGTCGCTGCCGTCAACGTTGCTCATTGGCCGTGCCGTCGGTCGACGTGGCCGGTGGCGCGACCTGCGCAGCATTCCCGGTCTGGCCGCTGCCCGGGTCGATCGCGCGCTGCCAGTCGGCGCCCGGATCGGCAGCGGCGGCGGTCTGCCGCAGCGTCTGCTTCAAATCCTCGGCCGCGAATTCGCGCTCGATGTCCGCACGTACGCTATGCCAGCTTTGCCGCGCCTTGCGCAGCAGCGCACCCGTCGTGCGCGCGACGCGCGGCAACCGCTCCGGGCCGAGCACGAGCAAACCGACTACTGCAATCAGGCCCAGTTCGCCCATGCCGATATCGAACATGACGATCCCTTACGGCGTGTTTTCGCGCTTGGTTTCGCTGCTCGCGGCCGCGGCGGGCGGATTCGGATCGGCCTTGAGCTGCCCCTGCGCCGAATGGTCGTCGTCCTGCAAGCCCTTGCGAAAACTCTTGATCGCATTGGCGAGGTCGCCGCCGATGTTGCCGAGTTTCTTGGTACCGAACAGCAGTACCGCAATCAGAAGGACGATCAGCCAGTGGCCAATTCCCCAGGTTCCCATGATCTTGCTCCGGTTGCGTCCCGCCGGCGCCGCCTTTCGGGCTGGCCAGCAGGGCTTGGATGTCAGTGCGCAGTGTACTCTTCCAGGCGGTCGCGGAAGTCGACCACGGCGTTCGGCACGTTGGCCACGCCGCCGGCGAAGATGCGTCGCGGCGTGATGCCGTCACCGTAGACGGACTGGTTGGCGTCGTTGTCGATCGCGATCACCGAGCCGTCGAGGGCGGCTCCGGCAAACAGGCCGCGCGAGCGCGAATACGAATAGATCTCGGCCTTGAGCTGCGCGTCGGTCGACGCTTGCGCGGTGCGACCGACCGGGCCCGCGGCCACCGACGCGTCCGCACCGAGCGTGAACTTGCCGTGGATGATCGAATCGACGCCGCGCTCGGACCGGAACACCAGGATCACGTCGGTCGACGACACGCCGGCCTGGAAGCCGATGCTGCCGCCGGTCATGCTGATGAAGCTCGGATTGCTCCAGGTGCCGTCACTGGTCTTGACCGACACGATGCCCAGGCCATGGCGGCCGCCGATGACGAATCCCGCCTTGATCACGTCGGGGATCACGGCGATCGCGTAGGCGCTGCTGATCAGGTCGGCCGGGATGCGCTTGTCCGGCGCCATCATGACTTCCTTGAGCACGCGCACGGCATCCTGGGCGCGCTTGGTTTCCTCTTCGCCGGCGCGCGCGGGCGAGGTGTACGAGACGATTACGAAAAACGCGAACAGAACGGCAAAGCATCGATTCACGGTGCGTTCCTTTCCACTGGGCTTGCCACGGTAGCGCATTGCCGCAGCGCCACGGTTAGGTTGCGGTTAAATCTTTCGACGGCGCGGCAGCGCGTAGGTTCCCGCAATCAGGGCGATGAGCAGGGCGAGAATGGCCGAGCCGGCCGCGGACAGCGTCGGGGCCGGAGCCGAACTGACGACGGCGATGGAGCAGGGTGAAGTGATGGCGAGGCCCTTGAGGCCGACGAAGGGCAACTGGGTGGCGTTGCTCGGGTATTTCTGTCCGCTGGCTGTCGTGATGTCGCCGACCACGCTGAGGTTGCCGTTGGCGGCGAGCTTGGCCAGCGAACTCCACTGCGGCTGTGTGTTGAGCGGCGGCAGCGGCGGCACGTTGTCCAGCACCAACCACAGCTGACCATCGGATCCGAATCCCGGGCTCGCGGTCGTGATCGGGTCGACACCGCTGCCGTACGTGCCGATCGCTGTCGCGTGGGCGGTCTTCGTGTCGATCAGGTACAGGTTCGGGTCGCCGCGGCTGCCGGCGCCGAGCAGCTGGTTGCCGCGCGCCGTCAGCCCGGTAATGGTCACGCCGAGGTTGCCGACCTTGGTGGCGTTGGCAGTGGCCGGGTCAATCTCCCACAACGAGCCGGTCGCACCGGCGGAGAGCCATAGCTTGCCGTCGCAGGTGAACGACATGCCAAGGTCGAGCACGTTGAAATTACCCTGCCCGGTATCGCCCAGCCCGGCGCTGCCGCCCAGCTTGCCGACCACCGTGCCGGCTCCGGTCGACCGGTCGACGGTCATCAGCACCTTGAGCAGCGTGTCGGTTACGGCATACAGATGCTGGCCGTCCGGACTGTAGGTCAGCCCTTCGACATTCGAAAGCGCAGTGCCGCCCCAGTTGCCGGCCGGGCCGATCGGCGCCGCGTTGCGTGTCGTCAGGTCGAACGCGTAGAGCGTGTCGAATGCTTCGCCATAGGCTATCGTCGCCGCGTTGGCGACAACGCTGCTGACAGCCAACACGAGCGACGCGATAACGGCGCGCAGGGGCATGATGGAGCTTCTCTTGTTTTTAATAATTTTTTTGGCGAATCGTCTGCCGCTGCCTTGGAGGGCAGCCGCACCTGCGAGTCTAACACCTTGTTCGGATGAAACAAAGTGGCCGAAACCTGCAGTGCTACAATGACTTGGACACGAGCTTCGGGACACAACCGGTTGTGACTTTCGGGCGCGCCGGGCACAAGCCGTGGGCCGTGAAACGGCATTTGGAGACGTGCAAGCAATGACATTCCTCGATCCGGCGCCGGTCCCGGCGGCCGACGTGGTCCTGCTGGTCAATCTGGGTACCCCGGATGCACCCACGCCGGCGGCGGTGCGGCGTTACCTGGCCGAGTTCCTGGCCGATCCGCGCGTGATCGATGCGCCGCGCTGGCTATGGCTGCCGATCCTGTACGGCGTGATCCTGAATATACGGCCACAACGTTCGGCCCGCGCCTACGCGAGTATCTGGACCGAACGCGGTTCACCGCTGCGCGTCTACAGCGAATCGCTGGCCGCACAACTCGACCGGCGCGTGCGTGCCCAGAGCGCCGACCGCGTCCGCGTCGAGCTGGCGATGCGCTACGGCCAGCCGTCGATCGCCGCGACCATAGAGCGCCTGCAGGCTGGCGGCATGCGCCGGCTGCTGCTGCTGCCGTTGTATCCGCAATATTCCGGCACGTCGACCGGAACGGCCGTCGACGCGCTCGCCGCCGCCGTGCAAAACCTGCATCCTGCCCCGGAACTGCGCAGCATCGACAACTACCACGACGACCCTGCGTATATTTCTGCACTTGCCGAAAATGTGGAGAAATTCTGGAAAGTCCGCGGCCGCGCGCCGAAACTGCTGCTGTCGTTCCATGGCATCCCGCAGCGCTATGTGCGCAATGGCGATCCGTATTTCGATCAATGCCGCGCAACGGCGCAGCTTCTGCGCGCGCGCCTGCAGCTGCGCGACAACGAGCTGCTGGTCGCGTTCCAGTCCCGCGTCGGCCGCGAACCCTGGCTGCAGCCGTATACCGAACAGGTTCTCGCCGAGCTGCCCGGCCAGGGCATCGACCACATCCAGGTGCTGTGTCCCGGGTTCGCCGTGGATTGCCTCGAAACGCTCGAGGAAATCGCGCTGCGCGACCGTGACCTGTACATCGCTTCGGGCGGCAAGCGCCTGGACTACATCCCGGCGCTCAACGACAGCCCCGTGCATGTCGACGTTTTGCTGGCGCTGATCCGGCGCCACGCCGCCGGCTGGTTCGCGAACGGAGCGCCGGCATGACCGCGGCCCGCGAGATCGACATCGCGCTGCCGCACCTGCGCCTGGCGGCGAAGACTTGGGGCGACCCGTCGCTGCCGCCGCTGCTCGCCCTGCACGGCTGGCTCGACAATGCCGCGTCGTTCGATCGCCTGGCGCCGCTGCTTTGTAAATATTTCCACATTGTTGCATTGGACCTGCCCGGTCACGGCCGCTCCGGACACCGCCCGCCCGGCGCGTGGTATCACTACGTCGACTATCCGGGCGAGGTGCTCGCTGCGGCGGACCAGCTCGGCTGGCAGCAGTTCGGCCTGCTCGGCCATTCGCTCGGCGGCACGCTTGCCGCCGTGCTGGCTGCGGCATGCCCCGAGCGCGTGGGACAGTTGCTGCTGATCGAGGCGCTCGGGCCGCTGGCCGGAGAGGCCGGCCAGGCGCTGACGCAGTTGCAACGCGCGCTGGGCCAGCGCGCTGCCCTGCAGAGCAAGGCGCTGCGCATCTTCCCGAGCGAAGCCGACGCGGTGCAGGCGCGCGTGCAGGCGAACGGGTTGTCGCCGGAGGCGGCGCGTATTCTGGTCAGCCGCGGCATTCGCGCCGTAGCCGGCGGGTTCGTCTGGTCTTCCGACGCGCGCCTGACGCTGGCGTCGCCGCAGCGTTATGTCGAAGCGCAGGTGCTGGCCTTGCTGGAGGGCATCGGCGCACCTACGCAAGTGATCCTGGCGCAGCCGGCGCCTGCATTCCTCGACGAAGCCATGGTCGACGCGCGCATTGCGCGTGTTTCCGGCATCCAGGTCGTGCGCCTGCCCGGCCATCATCATCTGCACCTGGAAGATCCGCAGCCGGTCGCGGCGGCGATGCTCGCGTTCTGCGGGAAGGGCTGAGCTGTGGAAGAGCACCCGAGGCGGATTTACGCGGACCAACGCGGATAAAAGCCGGAACGACAACGAGGAGCAGAGACAGGTCGACGTTTTCGCCGCGTCGACATCCTCAGCTCGAACATGCGTCGATCCGCGAAATCCGCGTCAAAAACGCTCTGGAAACTCGGCACGCCAATTCGAACTGGCAGTGATTCGTCGAACCTAGGGGCCGATCAGGCGTGCGAGCTCGGCTTTGAGGGCATGCCCGCGCGTCTTGAGCCAGTCGCGCTGGTCGCGCCACTCCGGATACAGCGCGGCGACCTGATTCCAGAAACGCGGCGAATGATCGCGCACGCGCAGATGACACAGTTCGTGCACGACCACGTACTTCAGCGCATCGGGCGGTGCCAGCGCGAGGGCGAGGTCGAGCGTGATGCGATCGCGCGAATCCAGGCTGCCCCACAGGCTTTTCAGCGGCTTGATGCGCACGCCGCTCGGCGCGCGGCCGAGCTCGTCGATATGACGGGCCAGAATGCGCGAAACATCGCGCCGGATCTGTGCCTGCAGGAACGAGTGCAGCAGCGAGCGGGCAGCCACCAGGGCGCGCTGGTTGTGCGGTTTCGGCACAGACAGGACCAGGCGCTCACCGTCGACTTCGACCTGCGGGTAGGCGCCGTCGCGCCAGCTCAGTCGTGTGGTTTCGCCGCGCAGCGGGATCAGCGTCGGCACGCCGGCGCGCAGCGGCGGCGGTCCGGCCTGGTCGAGCTGCAATTCGTCGAGTTTGCGCTCGAGCCAGTTCGCGTGCTTGCGCAGGAACGCAAATACCTGCGCCGGGTGCGTGCCCTCCGGGTATGACACACGGGCACCGCCGGAAGTCACCGTCAGGCGCAGGCGGCGCGCGCGCGGATGCGCCTGCCGCAACACCTTGATCGTATCGCCGGTAGGGGTCGACAGTTCCAGATAGTTGCTGGCGCCGCTGCTGGTCATGTGCTGTCGCCGCTGACGCGGCCGGTCTCCTATTTGTCCATGGGTCGGGGCAATCCGAACCATTCCTGCAGGTTGTCGAACAGGCGTCTCAGTTCCAGCGACATCAGCGCGAACCGCGCATCGAGTTCGGCCACGGCCGACTCCGCCTCGGTGTCACCCAGTTCGTTCTGCACCTGGTCCAGAAACCGAAGCTTGCGCACGACGAGGTCTTCGTCGAGGCTGAAGCTCAGCCGCTCGTCGAACACCAGGCCGAGCTGAAAAACCTGCTTGCCCGATTTCAGATGCTCCCGGATTTCGTCGCTTTCAAGGTCCTGGCGGCGGCAACGGACCGCCGCCCCGCCATCGCCAGAATCGCGCAATTCGCACTCGTCGCCAAGGGCCAATTTGGCCGGCAGCCTGCCGCGCGCCAGCCAATCGGTCATCAGCACCCGCGGCGACTCGTCCGGAACCAGCGGCGCGGCCGGAAAACTGCCCAACGCCTCGCGAATCAGGCTCACCGCGGCCTCGGCAACCTTGCGGCTGGCAGTGTCGATGACGAGCCAGCCGCTTTCCGTGTCCAGATAAGCATTTCGTTTTGACAGGCGCGTGAATGCTCGAGGCAGCAGGTCAGTCAGTACTTCATCCTTGAGCCGCTTGCGCTCGCGCGAGCCGACCGGTTTGCCGGCTTTTTCGGTCATCTTCCTCAAACGCGCGCCCAACTCGTCGCTAACGACACTGTTCGGCAGCAACTTGTCTTCGCGCGCGGCGGTCAGCAGGCTGAACACGCCAACTTCATGCAGCAGCACGTCTTCGTCGCGACCATGCGGGGAAATGAAGCCTTGGGTAGCCAGTTCGATCGGCCCACAGGGACGCAGACGATGCTTGTCGAGCTTCGCCTCGAGCCCCTTGAGGGTCTTGGCGGCGGATTTGGAAAAGCGGAACAGGGTCAGGTTACGAAACCACATAAAAACACTCGCAAAAGGGTAAGAGGCTGGCCCGCGACGCCGTCGGCTGGCGCGGGAGTAGGCACCGGGTTCGGATCCGGTTTGTCAGTGAACCGGAGCGTGGTCCGGATCGATCGGGCCGAGCAGCCAATCCGCCGGACCCGGCCGTTTGCCGCGCGCGCGGCTGCCGAGCGAGGCGAAGTCGAACACGGACGGATCGGCGAGCTGCGACGGCGCGACGCTCGTCAGCGACCGGAACACGCTTTCGACGCGGCCCGGGAACCTGCGCTCCCACTCCTGCAGCATCTGCTTGATCACTTTGCGCTGCAACGTCTGCTGTGAGCCGCACAGGTTGCACGGCATGATCGGAAAGCCCTTCAGTCCGGCATAGGCGGCAACGTCGCTCTCGTTGCAATAGGCCAGCGGACGGATCACGACATGCTTGCCGTCGTCGGACAGCAGCTTCGGCGGCATCGCCTTGAGTGTCGAGTGATGGAACATGTTCAGGAACAGGGTTTCGACCAGGTCGTCGCGATGGTGACCGAGCGCAATGCGCGTGAAGCCGTGGCGCTCGGCGTGGGCATACAGCGCGCCGCGGCGCAGGCGCGAGCACAGGCCGCACATCGTCTTGCCTTCCGGAACCACGCGCTTGACGACGCTGTAGGTGTCCTGCTCGATGATCTGGAACGGCATGCCGATCGAACGCAGGTACTCCGGCAGGATCCTCGCATCGTAGTCCGGCTGTTTCTGGTCCAGGTGCACCGCGACGAGTTCGAAGCGCACCGGGGCCTTGACCTGCAGCTGGCGCAGGATATCGAGCATTGTGTACGAATCCTTGCCACCCGACAGGCAGACCATGACGCGGTCGCCGTCCTCGACCATGTTGTAGTCGGCGATGGCCTGGCCAACCTGCCGCCGCAGGCGCTTGGCCAGCTTGTTGGCTTCGACGGGGCGGGCGACGATCGCGTTCATGGGCTGAAGGACGAGGGGCAAGGAATGCTATTGTACGAGTTCGGCGCGTCCGCTTCGAAGGTCGTGCCCGGCGAGCGGCGAATTGTCGCCGACCCTGAGCAACTGGTCGGATGTCGATGGAAGATACCGCTGAAATTTCGCGTCAGCTGGTGGAATTGCGCATCGAACACCGCGATCTGGACGCCGTGATCTCGCGCATGGCCGCCGATCCGGCGTGCGACGAGCTGCAGCTGCGGCGCCTGAAGAAGCGCAAGCTGCGGCTCAAGGACATGATCGCCTATCTCGAGAACAAGCTGATCCCGGATCTCGACGCCTAGTACCAGTCTGCCAGGAATAAGACTGAGCGCGGATGTGTGCGGATCGAAGGCGCATTCACGCGCATCAAAATCTTTTCATCGAGGGTTGATGCCGTTCGATGCGCGCAAATCCGCTCGCGAGCTCCTGCCATACGCTCGGAAGTCCCCGGAAAAGCGTGGACGCGCGTTACGCGGATTGAAGTGCTTCACGCTAACCAAGTTTTGGCTGTTTCCGCGCTGATGCACTTTCAATCCGCGCTCATCCGCCTACCAGGCTCCTTGCTTATTCCTCGGACGCTTGGGAAGGCGGCGGCGCGAGCGCCTGGCGGCGCTCGGGCGTCAGCTTGAGGATGCCGTGGCGGATCTCGCGTGACAGGATCACCTTGGCATCGCGCGCAACGCCTTCGAGCTCGGCATCGAAGTCGAGCTTGCCGCCGTCGTCGGTCCAGACGACCTTGCGTTCGCGCAGCTTCTGGATGAAGCCGCGGAACAGCGACTTGTCGAAGAATTCCGGCGCGTTCAACTCAAGCAGCAGGCTCAGGCGCTGCGCGGTCAGCGTGCACAGGTTCTCCAGTTCGCCCGACGACAACGTATGCGGCCCGTTGCGCACCAGCGCCGCGATCGCGATGTAGTAGCGCTCGAACGCCTGCAGCAGGTTCTGCGCGATCGCGCGCAGCTGGAATGCGCCGTCGCCCTGGCCCGGACCGCGGCTGAGGATGCGCCGGTCGGTATCGGTGTCGAGCACGCCGCGTGCAACCAGAAAATCGATCGTCGCCTCGAGCCGGGCGACGAAGCCGTCTTCGTCCCACGGCAGGAACAGCTCGGCCTGGATGAACGGATAGACCAGGCGGCCCAGGCGCAGGATCGTCGCGCGCGCCATGCGCCGGTTGTTGAGGAAGCAGCACGCGATCCACGCCGGCGCCGCGAACAGGTGCAGCACATTGTTGCGGAAGTAGGAAAGCAGGATCGCGCTGCGGCCCTCGCTGACCAGCACATCGCCCAGCGGATGCGCGATGCGTTGCACGATCTGCATTTTTTCGCCGTACGCAATGATCTTCGCCGCGTCGAGCGGCGTGACGGTAACGCGGTCGGAATACGGCAGTTCGGTCAGCAGGGCGCGGCTGAGGTCGAGCTGGGCCGCCAGGTCGCTTTCCGCCATCGCATGCTTGGGTGCCGACAGCAGCGCCAGCGCCAGCAGGTTGATCGGATTGACGTCGGCGGCGCGATTGATGTTGATGACGATGCGCTCGGCCAGCGCGTCGACCGCGCCCTTCAGCCACGTCGGCTTGGCTTCCGGATCGGCCGTGGCAGTGCGCCAGCCGGCGTCGATGCGGTCGAGCATCGGCGTCAGGAAAATCGGTTCGCCGAAATTGACCGTCACCTTGCCATAGTTTTCGCGCAGCTTGCGGAACGCACGGAACAGGCCGAGCAGCGATTCCTTTTCCTTCGGTTTGCCGGACAACTCGCCGATGTACGAGTCGCCCTCCATGATCCGTTCGTAACCGATGTAGACCGGCTGGAACACGACCGGGCGGTGCGATTCGCGCAGGAAGCTGCGCAGCGTCATCGACAGCAGCCCGCCGCGCGGCGCTAGCGTGCGGCCGGTGCGCGAACGTCCGCCCTCGACGAAGTATTCGATCGACACGCCGCGCGCGAACAACTGGCTCATGTATTCGCGGAACACGGTCGAGTAGAACGGATCGCTGAAGCTGCGGCGCATGAAGAACGCGCCGCCGCGGCGCAGCAGCGCACCCAGCACCGGCAGGTTGAGATTCTGGCCGGCGGCAATGTGCGGCACGACCACGCCGTTGCGATAGAGCAGGTACGACAGCAGCAGGTAGTCGATGTGGCTGCGATGGCATGGCACATAGATGATTTCGTGCCCCGGCGCCATCGCCCGCATCTTGTCGAAGTGGTGCATGCTGACGCCGTCGTAGATGCGGTCCCACAGGCCGGTCAGCATGAACGACACCGAGCGCACGAACGGGTGCGACTGGTCCGCGGCGATCTCCCAGGCGAACGCTCGCGCCCTGGCCGCGGCCTGGTCCTTCGTGATGCCGTCCTTGCTGGCCGCGACCGCGATCGCGTTTTGCACCGGCGCGGCGTTGATCACGCCTTCGATCATCGTGCGCCGGTGCGACAGGTCCGGGCCGATGACGGCGGCGCGGATGCGGCGGAAATGGATGCGCAGCACGCGCGACAGCTTGCGCAGCGCGTTCGGGCCTTCCTGCTCGTCGGCCAGGAACTGGCGCAGCGACACCGGCGCGGCGAACTGCACGATCGTGCCGCGTCCGTTCAACAGCAGCGAGATCAGCCGGCGAAAACGCCCGACCACGACCCAGTTTTCCGAGAACAGCACGCGAAACCAGCCGCTTTGCCGGTCCGGGGCGCGGCCAACCAGGATCGAGACCGGAATCAGCTGGATGTCGAGGTCCGCGTGCGTGCGCACGCCCTCGAGCAACTGGGCGAGGGTTTCCGAATGCGTGCGCGAACGCGGCCGGCCGAACAGCCAGCCGTCCCGCCGCGACAGCGCGAACATCGCGCGCTGCTTGCGCAATCCGGCGAACTCGAACGGACGCAACGGCTCGGGCAGGCCGGCCTCGCGGCAGGCCTGTTCGAGGATCAGCGTATCGGACAATCCGTAGCGTTCGGTGACGTAGCACACCGGCAATGTCAGGTCGTATTGCGCGCGCGGCTCGGCCGGTTCGCGCCGGATGCGGATCCACGGTTCGATCAGCAGGCCGAGTGCGCGCAGCCAGAACGGCGCCAGTGGCGGCGCCGGAATTGCGGAGGCTACGGGCTGGTCCATGAGGTCATTGTAACGGACATGCGCCGTTGCTCAGGCGCGCACGTCCGCAGCGTGCGGCGGGCAGGCAGCCCGCGCCTGCCGGCGCGGTTGCCTGCGGCGGAAGCTTATTTCCCGGCCGGCTGCTGTTCGCCGGCGGCGGGCGCGATCTTCGCCATCTCGCGCTTCTGCTGCTTGGCCCACTGGTCCACCGCCTGCTTGCTGTACCACTTGCCGTCGACCTTGACCAGGTCTGTCTCGGTCGTGAACGGCTGGTCGAAGGCCGTGTAGGACACCTTGACCTTGGCCGTGTCGGCGCCGCTCGACAGCGTTTCGGTCTTGACCGAATCCAGGGCTTTGTCCATCGACAGGCCGTAGATCGCGAGCAGCTGCTTGAATCCGGCAACGGCTATCGCGGCGCGCTGCATGGCCTGGTCGTAGCTCAGCGCGCGCACCTCGTCGATTGTCTTGAGGTTCAGATCGCGCGCGGTCTTGCAGATGACGGCGATCGCCTGCCTGGCCAGCGCCGGCTCGGTGAACTTGACGGTCTGCGCCCATTTCGCGGTGGCGTCGATCAACGCCACCGTCTGCTGTTTCTGCGGATCGGTCAGATCCTTGTTCTGCTGGATCGCGCTCTGGATGAAGCCCTGGCCCATCGCGATCATCATCGGCATCTGCTGGGCGCTCTGCTGCTCGAACTGCTTGAGCTGCGGCTCGACTTCGGCGAACAGCTTGTCTTCCGCACCCGGTGCGGTGAGCCGCGTCATCTGCTCGGTGAACTTGCGCCGCTCCTCGTCGGTGACGGGATCCTTGTTCATTTCCGTGTTCCAGTCGGCCTTGACCTTGGCCAGTTCACCCGGCGGCAGCGAGTTATCGAGCAATGCGGCGATGTTGTTCGCGCGCAGCGCGTGCACGGTCGCCATGATGGCGGCGTCGGGACCGGCCGCGGCCGGAGCGGGGGCGGGGGCCGCAGCGGGCGCAGCGGCGGTTTGTGCCGACTGCTGGTTGCAGCCGGCCGCAAAGGCGGCCACGGACAGGATCAGACCGATACGGGCGAACTTGGTGTGCATGTGAACCCCAGGGAAGGAATGCTTGACGCGCGGGACGGTCACTCTAGTTAGCAGGTCGGCCAATGGCAAGATTGCCGCGCCAGGTTGCGTTTGCCGATCCCGAAAAAAAAGCGGACGGCGCATGGCCGTCCGGCAGAGTTCCAGCTTGCGCTGGAGGGGAATCAGTACGTCGTTCTTCGGCTTTGTTCGCGGGGCAATCTGCTTACAAATTCGCGGCCCCATTATAGTTACTGCCATTAGTTAATGCAATAGGTGTTGTTAGGTACATATCACATTGAATATGATGCGTTTTATGGATTCAGCTGGCGCTACGCCGTCACCTCAATCGGCCAGCAGATCGGCGAGGCGGGCGATATGCGAGGAGGCGAGCTCGCGCCGGCTTGCGTCGTCCTGCCCGGCATCGCGCCCGTCCCAGTGCAGGTCATTCTGCGGCAGTTCGGCCAGGAACCGGCTCGGCTCGTTGGAGACGATCTCGCCGTAGCGACGCGAACGCGCGGCATAGCTCAGGCACAGGCGCTCCTTGGCGCGCGTGATACCCACATAGAACAGCCGCCGCTCTTCGTCGACCGGACCCTGGTCGATGACGGCAGCATGCGGCAGCGTGCCCTCCTCGACGCCGGCGAGGTAGACGAAGCGGAATTCGAGTCCCTTGGCCGAGTGCAGCGTCATCAGGCGCACTGCGTCGCCGCCGTCGTCGCGATCGCCATGGGTCAGCAGCGCGAGCTGGTTGGCGAGGTCCTGCGCGCCACTGCCGTTGCGCTGCATCGCGCGGAACCAGCCGACCAGCTCGTCGAGGTTCTCGCGCCGCCGCTGCTGCGCGGCCGGATCCCCGGTCTGCTCGCGCAGATGCGCTTCATAGTGCGTGCGCTGGATCAATTCTTCGATCAGCTCGGCCGCTGCCATCTCGTGCGCCGCCGATGCGAGCTGCCCGATCAGCTCGCCGAAGGCCACCAGTGCCGAAGCCTGACGCGAGGCGATCTGCGCCAGGGCGGCATCGTTGCGCGCCGTCTGCAACAGGCTGCAGTGACGAGCCTGCGCAAGCCGGCCGAGCTTTTCCAGTGTCGTCGTGCCGATGTCGCGCCGCGGCACGTTGGCAATGCGCAGGAACGCCGCGTCGTCATCGGCGTTGACGATCAGGCGCAGGTAGGCGAGCAGGTCCTTGACCTCGGCGCGCTCGAGAAACGCCGTGCCGCCGGTCAGGTGATACGGCACGCGCGCCAGGCGCAGCGCCTTCTCCAGCGGCCGCGACTGGTGGTTGCCGCGATACAGCACGGCGAACTCGTGCCAGCGCGCCTTGTGTTTCTGTGCCAGATGCACGATGTCGGCGGCGATGCGTTCGGCTTCGTGCTCGTCGTCCTTGCAGACCAGCACGCGGATCGGCGCGCCCTCGCCCTGCTCGCTCCACAGGTTTTTTTCGTGCTTGTGCGGGTTGTGGCGGATCAGCGCATTGGCCGCGCGCAGGATCCGGTTCTGGCAGCGGTAGTTCTGTTCGAGCTTGACGACGCGCAGCGTCGGATAGTCGGTTGCGAGCGTGTCGAGATTCCCGGGATTGGCCCCGCGCCAGGCATAGATCGACTGGTCGTCGTCGCCGACGACGGTCAGTGCGCCACGCGCACCGGCCAGCAGTTTCAGCCAGCGATACTGCGCGTCGTTCGTGTCCTGGTATTCGTCGACGAGCAGATAGCGGATGCGCTCCTGCCACTGCGCGCGCGCCTCGGCATCGTTCTCGACCAGCGCCAGCGGCAGGCGGATCAGATCGTCGAAGTCGACCGCGTTGAACGCACCGAGGCGCGCCTGGTAGCGCGCATACAGGTCGGCGGCTTCACGTTCGCGCGAACTGCGCGCGGCGGCTGCGGCCTGGTCGGGATCCAGCCCGGCGTTCTTGGCCTGCGACAGCAGGTTGCGCAACGCGTACAGCGCATCGGGCTTGCTCGCCTTCGGCGCGAGATCCTTGACGATCGCCGCACTGTCGTCGGCATCGAACACCGAGAAGCCGCGCCGCAGGCCGACCCGGGCATGTTCGATCTGCAGGAATTTCAGGCCGAGTGCGTGGAATGTGCAGACATTGACCTCGTCCGCGGCATCGCCGCGCAGCAGCCTGGCGGTGCGCTCGCGCATCTCCCGCGCGGCCTTGTTCGTGAACGTGATCGCACTGATCTTGCCCGGCGAAAGGTTCCGGTTGCGCACCAGATGCGCGATCTTCTCGGCAATCACGCGCGTCTTGCCCGAGCCGGCACCGGCGAGCACCAGCAGCGGTCCGTCGCAGTATTCGACGGCGGCACGTTGTTGCGGATTGAGTTTCATGCGGCAGGGCAGAATCGGGCGCGCATTGTAACGGCAGCGCGCCCGCGGCGTCGAAGCATTCGAGGAACGCAGAACAGAAGGCTCACAAAGACGTTCAACGAAGAAGCGTTACACGGAGAACACGGAGAGAAGCAGGAGAACACGGAGAAAGACAACGGATGCTTGTCTGCTCCACCTTCATGCTTTTCTCCGTGTTCTCAGTGTTCTCCGTGGTTCAATCCTTTCTTCAGGTATTTGCCCATCTTGGCATTTTCGTCGTGGCTCATGTGGGATGGGTTTCGGATCACAGTTGCGCGAAGTCGATCGGCTGTGTGCGATCGAGCGTCGCGTTCGCCGCACGCAGCGGATATTTGTGCCCGTCGGCGCAATTGAACAGCACGACGCGTTCGCCGCCGCGCACGAGGCCGCGCTGCTGCGCCAGGCGCAGCCCGGCCAGCGTCGCGGCGCCCTCGGGGCACAGCAGCAGCCCGTCGCGTCGGCCGCACTCGTCGAGCGCCGCCTGGATCGCGTCGTCGTCGACCGCAAGCGCAGCGCCACCGGATGCACGTACCGCGCGCAGGATCAGAAAATCGCCGAGCGCGCCCGGCACGCGGATGCCCGACGCGATCGTGTGCGCGTCGTCCCAGCGCGTGGCGTGCTCCACGCCCTGCTCGAACGCGCGCACGATCGGCGCGCAGCCGCTCGCCTGGATCGCGAACATGCGCGGCCGCTGCGGGCCGATCCAGCCGAGCGCCTCCATCTCGGCAAACGCCTTCCACATGCCGATCAGGCCGGTACCGCCGCCGGTCGGATAGAAGATCGCATCGGGCAGTTGCCAGCCGAGCTGTTCGGCCAGTTCCAGGCCCATCGTCTTCTTTCCTTCGATGCGATAGGGTTCCTTGAGCGTCGAGCAGTTGAACCAGCCGCGCGTCTTCTCGCCCTCGCCGACGAGCTTGCCGCAATCGTCGATGAGCCCATTGACTTTGTATACCCTGCCGCCCTGTGCGGCGATCTCGCGCACGTTGATGTCCGGCGTGTCGTCCGGGCAGAAGGCGTATGTCGCGATGCCGGCCCGCCTCGCGTACGCCGCCATGGCTGCGCCGGCGTTGCCATTGGTCGGAATCGCCATCTCGCGCACGCCGAGCTCGCGCGCCATCGTCACCGCCAGGGCGAGTCCGCGCGCCTTGAACGAACCGGTCGGCAGGCGTCCTTCATCCTTGACGATCACCCGGTCGAGGCCGAGGTCGGCGGCGACGCGCGGCAGGTCGATCAGCGGCGTCATGACTTCGCCGAGGCTGACGGCGCTGTCCGCGCGCTGCATCGGCAGCAGCTCGCGATAGCGCCACCAGTCCGGCGCGCGTTCGCGCAGCGTGGCGCGCGGAAGTGTTTTCGCGATTGCCGGCAGGTCGTAGCGCACGAGCAGCGGCTTGCCGGCGCGGGAGAGGTTGTGCAGCACTCCGGCGGCATGGCGCTCGCCGGTCATGCTGCATTCCAGGTGCGTGACGAAACAGGTGTCGGTCATGGCTGCATGGTTGATCGGCAAAGGACGCGTTAGCATAGCGGCCCCGCACTCAATAGGGCTGAGGGCTGGAACAGGTGAACGCTCCTGACCCTCAGCCCTCAGCCCTGCCCTGACAAATGGCCAAACTGTATTTCTACTATTCGGCGATGAATGCCGGCAAGACGACCACGCTGCTGCAGAGCGCGCACAACTACCACGAGCGCGGCATGCGCACGCTGATCCTGACGCCGCATCTGAACGATCGCCACGGTCGCGGCGTCGTCGCTTCGCGCATCGGCCTCAAGGCCGACGGCCGCCAGTTCGAGCGCGACGACGATCTGCTGCGCATCGCCGAACGCGACATCGAAGCGAACGGGCCGCTGCATTGCGTGCTGGTCGACGAAGCGCAATTCCTCACCAAGGCGCAGGTTTGGCAGCTGACCGACATCGTCGACGTGCTGAAGATCCCGGTGTTGACGTACGGTTTGCGCACCGATTTCCGCGGCGAGCTTTTCGAAGGCAGCCGCTACCTGCTGGCGTGGGCCGACAACCTGATCGAGATCAAGACGATCTGCCACACCGGCAGGAAAGCCACGATGGTCGTGCGTGTCGACGATCACGGCCGCGTCGTGACCGACGGCCCGCAAGTCGAAATCGGCGGCAACGAGCGTTACGTCTCGGTCAGCCGTCCCGAGTTCAAGAAGATCGTCGCCGGCGAAGGACGTATCGAACTGCAGCAGCCAGAGCTGGCGCTCGGCAGGCGTGGGGCCTGAGACGGGAGACGGGAGACGGGAGACGCCGGGAGAGTGCGGGTGCCGTGAAGGCCGTGGCCGAGTGCGACCTGGCGAACAGGCCGCCGAAGTCTTCACTCTGGCTCGTGTGACGTCTCTCGTCTCCCGTCTCTCAACGCTGACACCGGGGACAGTAGAACGTCGAGCGCTGCCCGATGACGACGCCGCGAATCGTGCTCGCGCAGACCTTGCACGGCTGGCCGGTGCGGCCGTACACGAACAACTCCTGCTCGAAGTAGCCCGGTTCGCCATCGGGACTCAGGAAATCCCGCAGCGTCGTGCCGCCGCGCGTGATCGCGCAGGCCAGGATGCGCTTGATCTCTTCGGCCAACCGTTCGTATCGCGCCAGCGAGATGGAACCCGCCGCGCGGCCGGGCCGGATCCCGGCGGCGAACAATGCTTCGGAGACGTAGATGTTGCCGACCCCGACGACGATGTGCTGGTCCATCAGGAACAACTTGACCGCTGCGGCCCGACGGCGCGATTTCCGCCACAGGTAGGCGCCGTCAAACCCGGCATCCAGGGGCTCCGGGCCGAGGTCGGCCAGCAGCGGATGGATCTTGCCTGACGCCTGCCACAGCTGCGAGCCGAAACGGCGCGGGTCGGTGTAGCGCAGCATCTGGCCCGAGTCGAGCAGCCAGTCGACGTGGTCGTGCTTGCCGGCAGGTGTCGCGGCCGGCAGCACGCGCAGCGACCCGGACATGCCCAGGTGCAGCAACGCACTGCCGGCAGCCGTGTGCACCAGCAGGTACTTGGCGCGGCGCTCGACCGCCTCGACGCGTTGCCCCGGCAGATTCCGTCGCAGCGCGGCCGGGATCGGCCAGCGCAGGCGCGGCTGGCGAATTTTCAGTGCTTCGATGCGATGACCGACCAGGTGCGGGGCAATGCCGCGACGGGTGGTCTCGACTTCTGGCAACTCGGGCATGCGGCCATTGTCACATGCGGGTTGCGTGCATGCTCTGCCATCGCGCCGGCCCTTAACGAAAAACACATGAATTCAAACGGCTGCATGACATCGGCGCCGATTGCGGCCTTGTGACCGCCGTCACTGGCACCCATGTTCATGCTCACGTATAGTCTTGCGTCCTTGGGGGCCTTCCGGCAATTCTCATGCTCGATTTCATTCTCGATTTCCTCAACCACGGGTTTCTGCACGCCTCGTGGGTGTTCAAGCTTGTATACTTTTTCGTGGTCACGCAGCTGACGATCTTCGCCGTCACGCTGTACCTGCATCGCAGCCAGGCGCATCGCGGCGTCGACTTTCATCCGGCGCTCGCGCACGTGTTCCGCTTCTGGTCGTGGGTCAGCACCGGCATGGTGACCAAGGAGTGGGTCGCGATCCATCGCAAGCACCACGCCAAGTGCGAAACCGACGAGGATCCGCACAGCCCGAAGACATTCGGCATCAACAAGGTCCTGTGGGAAGGCGTGGATCTGTACCGCATTGCCTCGCACAACCAGGCCGACATGAACAAATACGGCATCGGCACGCCGGACGACTGGCTCGAGCGCAACCTGTACGGCAAGCACGCTTACTGGGGCCCGACCCTGACGTTCATCGTCTCGATCGCGCTGTTCGGCATCTGGGGCGTGGCGATCGCCGCGCTGCAGATGGTCTGGATTCCGTTCTGGGCGGCCGGCGTCGTCAACGGTCTCGGCCATTGGTGGGGCTACCGCAACTTCGAAACGGCCGACATGGCGACGAACCTGACGCCGTGGGGCTTCTTCATCGGCGGCGAAGAGCTGCACAACAATCATCACGCGTTCCCGAGTTCGTCGAAATTCGCGCTGCGCAAGTTCGAGTTCGACATCGGCTGGGCTGCGATCAAGGGCTTCGAGAAGCTCGGCCTCGCGAAGGTGCTGCGCGTGGCGCCGTCGCTCGACATCCGCCCGAACGTGCAGCTGCCGGATGCCGAAACGATGAAGGCGCTGCTCAGCCACCGTTTCCAGGTCATGACCGACTATTTCCGCGGCGTGATCAACCCGACGCTGCGCGAGGAAGCCGCGCAGGCCGGCGCCAAGCTCAAGGCATTGCCGCGCGCGCTGCGCAAGGCACTGGCCAACGGCGGCCGCTGGCTCGACGAGCATTCGCGCGAGCGCCTGCAGGAAATCGTGCAACAGCGCCCGCGCCTGGCCACCGTGTGCGATTTCCGCGCGCGCCTGGCCGTCGTGCTCGAGCGCGGCAATGGCACCGGCGAAACGATGCTGAAGAACCTGCAGGACTGGTGCCACGAAGCCGAAGCGACCGGCATCCGGGCGCTGCAGGAATTCGCCGCCCGCTTGCGCGGCTACACGCTGGCACCCGCGCGAATCTGATCCAGCGCAAGCTACGATTGACCGAAGCCCGCGCAAGCGGGCTTTTTTGTGCCACCCGTTTGGATGGGCGACCAGCGCGAAGAGATTGAACCACGGAGAACACGGAGAGAGCAAGGTCAGGCAACCGAGGGAAAAAGTAAGGGCTCACGTAAGCGCACCATCAGCCACGTGAAAGCTCCACGACGTGCACTGTACGAACACCGCTTTCTTTCTCCGTGTTCTCGGTGTTCTCCGTGGTTCAGGCTTTCGCTTTTCGCTACTCAACCGCGGCGCAGGACTGCGACCGGCGAAGTGCGCGCGACGCGGCGCGTGCCGATCCAGCCGGCCAACGCGACCAGCGCTGCTGCGGCGAGGACCACGGCCAGCAGCAGGCCGGCCGGCGGCAGGTAGTCGCCGAAGTGGAACACGCGCCGGGCCAGCGCAACGCCGATCGCCGCCGAGCCGATTGCCGCGATGCCGCCGGCCACGAGCCCGAGTGCGGTGAACTCGCCCAGCACGGCGGAACTCAATTGTGCCGAGTGCGCACCGAGCGTGCGCAGCAGCGCCGCTTCGAAGCGGCGCTCATCCGCAGTCGCGGCCAGTGCCGCGAGCAACACGAGCAGACCGGCGGCGAGGCTGAAGCCGAGCACCCAGATCACCGCGCGACTGACGCGGCCGATGATGTCGCGCACGCGGTCGAGAACCTGGTTCAGGTCGATCAGCGAAACGTTCGGAAAATCCTGCGAAAGTCGCGCCAGCGAAACCCCCGCCGGCAGGTGGAAACTGGCGATGTAGCTGTGCGCCAGGGCGGCGCCGCTGGCCGGATCGAGCATCAGGAAGAAATTCGCGCGGAACGAGTCCCAGCGCACGCCGCGGATCGACGTCAGCCTGGCCGCGATGTCGCGTTCGCCGACGCGCAGCGTTAGCTCGTCACCGAGTTTCAGCCCGAACATGTCGACCCACATCTTGTCGACCGAAATCTGCGGCGTGGTCTCGCTGCCGGTGAACCATTGTCCCTGCAGCAGGCGGTTGGCCGGCGGCAGCTGCGCACTCCACGACAGCCGCGTCTCGCCGTTGATCCAGTTCGCCGCGCGGTGATCCGCGAAGTCCTCGGCCTTCGGCACCTTGCCGTTGATGGCGACGAGCTTGCCGACCGCAAGCGGCAGCACGTTGACATTGGTCGCGCCGAGTGCGCCGAGCTGCTGCTGCATCGGCGCGCGCTGGTCGTCCTGCAGGTTGATCAGGAAATAGTTCGGCGTGTCGGCCGGCAGCTCGGCGCGCCAGCTCGCCAGCAGCGACGGCCCGACCACGGCGAGCAACGCGAACGCAGTCAGGCTCAGCGCCAGCGCACTGGCCTGCACCAGGCTCAGCGCACGCCGTCGCGCGAGGTTGGCCAGGCCGAAGCGCAGCGCGCCGGACAGGCGCGCGCCGCCGCTGCGCACGAACCGCAGCAGGATCAGGCCGAGCAACAACGTCATCAGCGCGACGCCGGCAAAACCGAGCGCCAGCGTCAGCGCCAGTTGCGCGTCGCCGGCACCGAGCCAGATCAGCGCGGCCGCGACGGCGAGCGGCAACAGGTACAGGGCATCGAAGCGGCCGGCGCGCGCACTGTCGTCGCGACGGAACACGCGCATCGGCTCGACATCGCGCAGGCGCAGCAGCGGCGGCAACGCGAAGCCGAACAGCACGGCGACGCCGACCGCGAATGCCGCCAGCGGAGGTTGCCAGGGTAGCGAGGGCGTCGCACCCGGCAGCAGATCGCCGGCCAGCACAAATACCAGTTGCTGCAGGCCCAGACCGAGCAGCAAGCCCAGCACGCAGGCCGGCAACGCAAGCAGCACGAGTTCGAGCAGCAACGCTGCCAGGATTTCGCCGCGACTCGCGCCGAGGCAGCGCAACAGCGCGACTTCCTCACGCTTGCGCCGCGCGAAGCGCTGCGCGGCAAGCGCAACCGCGACGCCCGACAGCAACGCCGCAAGCAACGCGGCCAGGCGCAGGAAACTGCCGCCCCGGTCGAACGCGCCGGCGAGGTTCTGCTGCGCTTCCTTGACCGTGGTGATCTCGGCGCCGGGCGGCAGCTGCGTCTTGATCGTGTCGGCGTAGGCGGCGACGGCAGCTTCATCGCCCGCGAGCAGCAGGCGATGGCGCGCGCGACTGCCGGCGCCGAGCAGGCCGATCGATTCGGCATCGGCAATGTTCATGACCACGCGCGGTGCGAGCCGGAACAGGTTGCCGCTGTCCGGCGCGCGCGTGATCTCGCCGGCGATGACCAGATCGCGACCGCCGATGCGCAGCGGCTTGCCGGCCGCGACATTCAGCGCCGCCAGCACGGCCGGTTCCGCATAGACCGTTCCCGGCGCCGGGCCGTGCACGGTCCGCTCGGTGCCGTCGGCTTCGCGCACGGCCAGCACGCCGCGCAGCGGATACGCCGCGTCGGCCGCGCGGATGTCGGCGAGGCGGCTTGTTGCACCGGCGAACACGACGCTCGGAAAATCCGCGAGGTGACTCGTAGCCAGACCGTGCTGCGCTGCCCGGTCGACCAGCGCTGCCGGCAGCTCGCGGCTCGATGCGACCGCAAGATCGCCGCCGATCAGCTCGGCCGCCGATGCAACGATCGCGCGTTCGACCCGGCTGGCCAGTGTCGCAACGGCACATAAGGCGGCGACAGCGAGTACCAGGGCCGCGGCCAGCGTCGCCAGCTCGGCGTGGCGAAATTCGCGGCGCAGGCTGCGCGCGGCAAATGCAACCGGCTTCATGCCGCAACGGCCTCGACGATGCGCCCGGTATCGAGCGTGAGCTGGCGCTGGCAGCGCGCCGCCAGCGTGGCGTCGTGCGTGACCAAGACGAGCGTCGTGCCGTGTTCGCGATTCAACGCAAACAGCAGATCGCCGATGATCGCACCCGTACGCCGGTCGAGATTGCCGGTCGGCTCGTCGGCAAACAGGATCTCCGGCGCATGCACGAATGCGCGCGCCAACGCGACGCGTTGCTGCTCGCCCCCCGACAGCTGCGCCGGATAGTGATGCCGGCGCGCGCCAAGCCCGACGCGAGTCAGCGCCTCGGCGGCACGCGTGCGCGCATCGGCGCTGCCGTCCAGTTCGAGCGGAAGCATCACGTTTTCTTCGGCATTCAGCGCCGGCAGCAGATGAAAATTCTGGAACACGAAGCCGACGCGGCGCCGGCGCAGGCGAGCGCGCGCCTCCTCGTCGAGCGTGTCGAGGCGCTCGCCGGCCAGCGTGATCGTGCCGGAGCTCGGCCGGTCTAGGCCCGCCAGCAATCCGATCAGCGTGGTCTTGCCGGAGCCCGACTCGCCGACGATGGCCAGGCTGTCGCCGCGCGCGAGTGACAGGCTCACGTCGTCGAGAATGACGAGCCTTCCGTCCGGTCCCTCGACGGCTTTGCTAACCTTGTCCGCGCCGACCGCAATCCCGATATCGTCATTCATGCTGAAAAATATCCTTTGTGCGCTGCTGTTCATCTTCGCGTCCGTCGCTTCGGCCGCGACTCCGGCCAGATTGCCGTCCGGCGCGCCGCTGCTCGTGCTCGGCGATTCGCTGTCCTCCGCGCATCGCATCGCGCCCGAGGCAGGCTGGGTACACCTGCTCGAGCAGCGCCTGAACGCCGGTGGCGACCGGCGCCCGATCGTCAACGCCAGCATCAGCGGCGAAACCACCGCCGGCGGCCTGGCACGCCTGCCGAAGCTGCTGGCGGACAACAAGCCGGCACTGGTCGTCGTCGAACTCGGCGCGAACGACGGCCTGCGCGGTTTGTCGCTGGCGGAAATCCAGGCAAATCTGGAAAAGATTCTCGAAGCGATTCGCGCCGCCGGCGCCCGCAGCGTGCTGCTGGGCATCGAGCTGCCGATCAACTACGGACCGCAGTATCGCGACGGACTACGCCAGATGTATCGGGACTTGTCCGGCAAATTCAATGCGCCGTTGCTGCCGTTCCTGCTCGACGGCGTGGCGCTCGATCCGAAACTGATGCAGGACGACGGCCTGCATCCGAAGGCGGAAGGCGAGCCGAAGGTGTTGGACAATGTCTGGACGGTGCTCGAGCCTGCGCTCAAGGCGCTGCGCTGATTCCAGAATCGATCGTCAAGATCATCAATCGAAAAGACGGACGCCGGTCCGCCAATGCACCCAGACTGAAAAAGCAAAAACCCGCCGAGGGGCGGGTTTTTGCAGCCGAGCCAAGCGGCGGTCCGACTTCGCCTGAGATGCCTCGGTGTACGGCCTTCGCCGCTTGAGCGAGGCCACGTGCCGAAAGGCCAAGCGAAAACTATTTGATCTTTGCTTCCTTGTACGCCACGTGCTTGCGCACGACCGGATCGTACTTCTTGATTTCCATCTTGTCCGGCGTGGTCTTCTTGTTCTTGTCGGTGGTGTAGAAATGACCGGTGCCTGCGGAGGACACGAGGCGGATCTTGTCGCGCTTGGATGCCATGGTGTTCTCCTTTAGACCTTTTCGCCGCGGCCGCGCAGCTCGGCCAGGACGGTTTCGATGCCGTTCTTGTCGATGGTACGCAGGGCATTGGTGGAAACGCGCAGTTTCACCCAGCGGTTTTCGCTCGGCACCCAGAAGCGGCGCTCGTGCAGGTTCGGCAGCCAGCGGCGCCGCGTCTTGTTGTTGGCATGCGACACATTGTTGCCTGACTGCGCGCGCTTGCCGGTTACTTGGCAGACCTTCGCCATACGTACCTCGTCGTGATATCGGGCCGCCCTTAGCCAGGGCAGATTCGGCCCGGCAGATGCCGGATTCGCCGGCAAATGACCGGGCGAGCCGCGCATTACAACAGAATCAAGCTCTTAGCACAAGAGGAGAGGCTCAGGATCCACAACACACCGGGGAAAAGCGGGAAGGGCAATCTCGGGAATATCAAAACCGGACGATTCGTCTGGATCCGGCGAGGCAGAAGGCTGCCGGCGGGCCAGCACCCCGACAGACACCCGCCTATCTCTCGCGTGCCCTGTTGGGGCCCCGGCGCCTTCGTGGCCAGTCCTTCCGGTTTCGGCTTTGGGCAGGTCAGAGTTCCTCGACGCCGGTGCGTCTGGAGCGCCGGATCAGCCAGGCGACGCCGCGCAGGTCGGCGATGCCGACCAGGGCGCGATTGAGGTTGTTGTAGTTCGATACACCCGAACCGCGCGGCCGGTGATTGACCGGCACGCTGCGCACCTGCCAGCCGGCGCGCTGCACCAGCGCCGGCAGGTAGCGATGCATGTGGTCGAAATAGGGCAGGTCGAGGAACACGGCACGCTCGAACAACTTGATGCCGCAGCCGGTGTCGGGCGTCTCGTCGCGCAGCAGGCGCGAACGGATCGCGTTCGCCCATTTCGAAGCCCAGCGCTTGCTGCCGGTGTCCTGGCGATTGACGCGCCAGCCGGCGAACAGCTTGATCACGCCCGGTGACTCGTCGCGCATCGCGATCAGCTTCGGGATGTCGGCCGGATCGTTCTGTCCGTCGCCGTCGAGCGTCGCGATCCATGCGCCGCGCGCGGCCTTGATGCCGGTGCGCAGCGCCGTGCTTTGTCCACTTTGCTGCAAATGACGCAGCACGCGCAATTCGGGAAACTGCGCCTTGGCCGCGGTCAGCACGGCCAGCGATTCGTCCTTGCTGGCGTCGTCGACGTAGACGATCTCGAAGTCGGCGCGGCCACGCAGCGCGGCGGCGATCTCGGTCAACAGCGGGACGATGTTGTCGCGCTCATTGTGCACCGGCACGACGACAGATAGGTCAGGCATCACTTATTCCGGGACTCGCGTTGACGATAAAGACCAACACGAAGGGCACGAAGAAAAGCAAGGGCGGCCAAGGTGAAAACCAAGGTCTCGTGCTTGCTCTACTTCGTGCTTCTTCGTGGTCTTCGTGCCTTCGTGGTTCATCTTCTGATTTGTTCGCTCTTGTGGCGGCGCTAAAGCTTGTCGTCGAAATACTCGCGGCACCAGGCGACGACCTTCGGCATGCCCTGTTCGATCGTCGTCGTCGGCGCGAAGCCGAACGCGGCCTTCGCGCGCTCGACCGTCGCGCTTGTTTCGGGCATGTCGCCGGCCAGCATCGGCTTGTTGATGCGCTCGGCCTTGCGTCCGGCCGCCAGCTCGATTACCGCGATGAAGCGCTCCAGCTCGACCGGCCGGTGGTTGCCCAGATTGTAGATCGCACACGGCGCATGCCTGCCGTCGTCGCGCGGCGGCGTACCGAGCGCGCCGACGACACCGGCGACGATGTCGTCGATGTAGGTGAAATCGCGGCGCATGCGGCCGCGGTTGAACACTTCGATCGGGCGTCCGGCCAGGATCGCGCGACTGAACAGCAGTGGCGCCATGTCGGGCCGTCCCCACGGGCCGTAGACCGTGAAGAAGCGCAACCCGGTGCACGGTATCCGGTACAGGTGCGCGTACGCATGCGCCATCAGCTCGTTCGAGGCCTTCGAGGCGGCGTACAGCGACAGCGGCTGATCGACCGCCTGTGTTTCGGCAAACGGCGCGACCGCGTTGGCGCCGTAGACCGACGACGACGACGCGTAGACCAGATGCTTGACGTTGTGCCGGCGGCAGGCTTCCAGGATATTGAGAAAGCCGGTCCAGTTGCTGTGCAGGTAGGCGTACGGATTCTTCAGCGAATAGCGTACGCCGGCCTGCGCGGCGACATGCACCACCTGCTGGAACTTGTGCTTCGCGAACAGCGCATCGAGCGCCGGCTTGTCGGCGATGTCGAGCGTCTGCAGGTCGAGGTTGCGGCACAGCGCAGCGACGCGATCCCGCTTGAGTTGCGGATCGTAGTAATCGTTGAAGTTGTCGATGCCGACCAGCGCATCGCCGCGCGCAAGCAGGGCGCGCGCGACATGGGCGCCGATGAAGCCGGCCGCTCCGGTCAGCAGGATCGTCATCACTCAACCCGAAAGCTGCGCCGAACCGGCGCGGGGGCGCGATTGTACCGGTTGGCGCACCAGCTTGGCCAAGGCGCGCAGGCTGGCCGCAGGCCGCCGCGCGTCCGAAAGCAACAACGGCGGCCGGATCTCAACCCGCCAGCGCGGCGCGCCAGGCGCTCTCGACGCTGTCGAAATGATCCGTGTCGCGGGCCAGCAGGATCAGCGTGCCGTTGCCGAGCGGCAGGCTGCGGCCGTGCCAGCCGTCGCGCTGGAAATCCTCGCGCCGGCTCGAACCGCGGTCGACGACGTAGATCACGGTGACCGGGCCGTCTGCTTCAGGCATCACCATGTGCACGGTCAGATGGCGTCCCATCGGGCAGCAGCCGACGAAGGCGACGCCGCCGGGAACCTGGCTCAGCGTCAATCCGCGCTGCGCGAATGCCGCGCGCACCGACTCGGCCGACAGCGGTTTGACCGCGCTAAGCACTTCTGCTTCCTCGCGCAGATGTTCGACCGCCTGTGTCGACAGCGGCTTGGCCTCGACCCGCATGCCGACGCCGATCGCAAGCACGAGTGTCGCCGCCAATGCGAGCAACCCGCCACGGCGCAGATAGGCATGGCGGCGATTCTGCTGCGTCGCCTGCGCCAGCAGGATCGATTCGGCCAGCTGGGGCGACGGTTCCACCTGCAGCGCACGGCGCAACGCCGCCTCGAACCCGGCCGCATGCGCGGATGCCTCGGCGCAACGCGCGCACTCCGCGCGATGGCGCAGGAAGGCAGCATCCACGGTTTGCGGATCGCTGCCCAGCTGGCGTCGGAACTCGAGACAATTCATGCGGGAAACTCGTACACGTTGGCTGCGGCATCGCCGCCGGAGAGCATCGCTTTCAGCTTCTGCCGGGCGCGAAACAGCTGGGTCATGACGGCCGCGCTCGAGATGTTCAGTTCGCGCGCGATCTCGTCGCAGGAAAAACCGCCGAGCACCTGCATCAACAACGGCTCGCGGTACTTCGGATCGAGCCGGTGGATCGCGGCACGGATCACCGCGTCCTCGCCGATGTGTTCGGGTTGCGCCGTATCGCGATCATCGGCGACGTCGATCTCGCTGACGTCGGCGAACTGCGGCGTCTTGCGTTCGTACAGGCGTGCGTGCTCGCGGCGCAGGATCGTGATCAGCCAGGATTTCGCCGCGCCCGTTTCGCGCAGGTCGCCGAGTGCGCGCCAGGCGCGCAAAAACGTTTCCTGGACCAGATCGTGAGCCAAAGCCTCATCTCCGCACAGCCAGTAGGCATAGCGGAACAGGTCACCTGACAGGCTACGCACGAGTGCGTCGAACTGCCGCTGTTTGCTGTTCACTGCGGACATGACCCTGCTAGCACCGTGAACCTTTCATCCTGGCCGGCTTCCCGCAGCAAAGCCTGAACCACGAAGAACACGAAGAGAATCCGAAAACCAGCCGCTTCAAAAGTGTTGTTCTGCACGCTCGCCTTCGTGTTGTTCGTGGTTCAGTCTTGTGCTTGTCCTGGCTGGCGCTAACGGATGCGTTCGAGGATGCCCTCGAGTTCGTCGACGCTGTGGTAGGCGATGACCAGCCGGCCGCGGCCGCTGCTGCCGTGCTGGATGCTCACCTTGGCCGCCAGCTTCTCGGCCAGTTCGCGTTCCAGCGCCAGGATATCCGCATCGCGCGTTGCCGCGGTTTTCTTCGCCTTGCCCTTCGGCGCCGTTTGGCCGCGTCGCGCCGCCTCTTCCAGCGCACGCACCGACCAGCCGTGTTCGGCCGCCTGGCGCGCGAGCGCCAGCGCGAGCGCCGGCTCCAGCGTGAGCAGCGCGCGCGCGTGACCCATTTCGAGCTTGTGCTGCTCGAGCAGCTGCTTGATCCCGGCCGGCAGGTCGAGCAGGCGCAGCAGGTTCGACACGGCCGCACGCGAGCGCCCGATGGCGTCGGCGGTCTGCTGGTGCGTGTAGTTGAATTCGCCGATCAGCCGGTGCAGCGCCTGCGCTTCCTCCAGCGGCGTCAGTTCCTCGCGCTGGATGTTCTCGATCAGCGCCATCGCGACGACCGCCTGGTCGTTGACCGTGCGCACCAGCGCCGGGATTTCGCTCAGGCCGGCCAGCTGCGCCGCACGCCAGCGCCGTTCGCCGGCAATGATTTCGTGATTGCCGCCGGCCAGCGCGCGCACCACGATCGGCTGGATCAGTCCCTGCGCCTTGATCGACGCGGCCAGTTCCTGCAGGCGCTCCGGATCCATCGCCTGGCGCGGCTGGTACTTGCCGGGCCGGATGCGGTCGAGGCGCAACTGCTGCAGCTCGCCTTCCGGCGCGGGCGCGTCGGCTTCCGGTCCGCCGAGCAATACGTCGAGATCGCGAGCGCCGAGGCCTCCGCGTCGTCTTGCAGCCATGCTCATCGATCTCCGGTCAGTTGACGTGGGCCAGCGTCGGCGCACGCTCGCGCCGCAGCATTTCACCGGCGAGGCCCAGGTACGCAATCGCGCCGCGCGATTCGCGGTCGTACAGGTTGATCGGCAGGCCATGGCTGGGCGCTTCGGCCAGACGTACGTTGCGCGGAATGATCGAGCGCAGCAGCTTGTCGCCGAAATGCTTGGTCAGCTGCGCCGAAACATCGTTGCCCAGGTTGTTGCGCACGTCGTACATCGTGCGCAGCAGCCCTTCGATTTCCAGATGCGGATTCAGGCGCGTGCGCACGGCCTTGATCGTGTCGAGCAGGCTCGACAGGCCTTCGAGGGCGAAGTACTCGCATTGCACCGGGATCAGCACGCCCTGGGCAGCCGTCAACGCATTGATCGTCAGCAGGTGCAGCGACGGCGGGCAGTCGATCAGGATCGTCTGGTAGGTGTTGCCGAGCTTGGCCAGGTGCTCCTTCAGGCGCGACTCGCGCGCGAGCATGTCGATCATCTTCAGTTCGGCCGCGGTCAGGTCGCGGCTGCCCGGCAGGATGTCGAAGCCGGCCTTGGTCGGCACGATCGCGCTCTCGATCGGCGCCTCGTCGAGCAGCACTTCGCAGCCGGTCAGCTTGACGGTGCGCTTGTCCAGGCCCGAGGCCATCGTCGCATTGCCTTGCGGGTCGAGGTCGACCAGCAGGATCCTGCGCCGCGTCTCGGCCAGAGCCGCGGCAAGGTTAACCGCCGTGGTGGTCTTGCCGACGCCGCCCTTCTGGTTGGCTATTGCGATGATTCGCGTCATGTAAGTGAGCGGTTCCTATGCCGCGTGGTCGCTGATTGCGGCGGTCGAACGCTGGATTATCACCGCGTGGCGCGCCGCTGCCAAACCGGGCACACGCAGCGGCTTGACGTCGGCGATGACGAAGCCGTCCGGCAACGATACGACTTCGTCCTTGTGCAGCTGGCCCTTCAGCGCGAGCAGGATGCCGTCGGGCGCCAGCAGGTGGCCGGCCAGCCTGAGCATGTCGGGCAGGGACGCGAACGCCCGTGCGATGACCGTGTCGAACAGCCCGTGCACGCGTTCGACCCGTTGCGCTTCGATGCGCACGTTGCCCAGCGCCAGAGTGCGCACGGCCTCGCGCAGGAAGCGCGTCTTCTTGCCGTTGGCGTCGATCAGGGTGACCTGCAGTTCCGGCGCCGTGATCGCCAGCGGGATGCCGGGCAGCCCGGCGCCGCTGCCGACGTCGGCGAGACGCTCGCCGCGAACCAGATGCGCCACGGCGAGCGAGTCGAGCAGGTGATTGGTCACCATCGCCAGCGGGTCGCGCACGGCGGTCAGGTTGTAGACTGCATTCCAGCGCGCGAGCAGCTCGACGTAGTCCAGCAGCAGCTCGACCGCCGCGGCCGAGGGCGCCAGGCCCAGTTCGGCCACGCCCGCCCGCAACTGGGCGAACATCGCAGCGCGGTCGGTTACGGCGGAGGGCATCGAGGATCTCGCAGCCGCCCGGGTACGGCGGGCCCGCAAGTATCCGTGCGCGTGCCGGCAAAATCCAGCGCCGCGGGCGAATCGAAGCGCGCCGTCTAGGCGGCGGCGATCTGCACGCGCGTGATCAGGATGCCGCGATCGTGCAATTGGCGGTTCAGCTCGGCCTTGATGCGCAGGTTGCGGCTGATGTTGTCTTCATTTGCGGCACCGCCGAGCAGCATTGGCAGGCAACTGCAGACCAGGGCGTCGACGCTGTCTATCACCGCATCGGCACGCACGGCATCGAGCACCTGGTAGAAGATCTGGCCACTGTAGGGGAGGCCGGCCGGCGCCGGCGGCACATGGTCGACATTGACGACGTTGCCGAGCAGGCGAATGCGGTGCGCGACGCGCTCGACCCCCGGCAGGACCACATGGATTCCCGCGCCGACAGTCCGCATGTGCCCGCCGATGCGGCGCAAGGTGTAGGCATGCCCCTCGGGAATCCGGCGAATGCAGGCGAGGACGGCGACTGCCGTGACGATCAGGGTCAGCAGCACGAGCATCGGGTTGAGCATCATTTATTCCCTTTGGGGCATCAAGGGTTTATGGACAACTCATGCCAGTTATTCTAGCAAACTATGCCAGAATAATGAATACCCTAATATTTCTGTCGAGTATTGCGCGTTTCCCGGTTCAAATCGCTGAAGGATTTGGCAGGTACGCTGTCTACTGCGTCACGCCGGCGCCGTTTCGCCGTCGCGAATGGGCACCGGCGGGAACAATGCGCCGAAATCGACCGTCAGCAACGGTCGCGGCTCGCCCAGGTAGTTGCCTTGCGCAAACTCCGCGCCACAGGCGCGAAGTGCCTGTAACGTCGGGAAACTGTCGACATGTTCGCCGATCACCCGCAATTTTAGCGATTGCGCAAGCTGCGTGATCGAACTGACCATCTTGCGGTCGAGTTCGCTTGCGGCCATGCCCTCGACAAAACTGCCCTCGATCTTGACGAAATCGACCGGCAGGTGGCGCAGATGCGTGAAGGATGAAAAACCGGTACCGAAATCATCCAGCGCAAAGCGACAGCCGAGCTTCTTCAGCTCGGAAATGAAGCGCCGCGCGACATGCAGGCTGGTCAGTTCGCTGGTCTCCGTGATCTCGAAGATCAGCTGGTGCGCCGGTACGCCCGAGTCCTTGACGGCCGCCTCGATCAGGCCGAGCGATTCGGGATCGGCCAGCGTCATGTTCGACAGGTTCACGTTGAATGCGATCGATGCGTCGAGGCTCTTCAATCCCTGCAGATGACGCAAGAGCCGGCTGATCACCCACAGGTCGATCTTCGGCATCATGCCGACGCGTTCGGCCAGCGGCACGAAGACGCTCGGCGAAATCAGCTGGCCGTCCTTGCCGACCAGGCGCAGCAACACCTCGAACAGGTACTCAAGACCCGTGCTGCCGCCGTTGATGCGCCAGCCCTGGCGCTGCACGATTTCGCCTTCGCTTGCCGCCAGCGCGGCGATCGGCACGATCGGCTGCACCAGGAATACGAAGCGTTCGTGCTCGAGCGCGTTGCGCAGCCGGTCGGTCCAGCCGGCTTCGATCTCGCGTGCGATACGCGCATCGTATTCGCCCACGTAAACCTCGGTCTGGTCGCGGCCGCGCTGCTTGGCGGTGCGGCAGGCAAGGCGCGCATGTTCGAGCACGTATTCGCTCGACGGCGTGTCCTTGCTGATGACCGCGACGCCGACCGATGCGCTGGCATAACGCGGCTGGCCCTGTGCCACGTAGCGGCACTGGTGCAGCAGTTCGCGGAAGCCGTCGGCGACCGGAAACAGGTTTTCCAGCTGCACGCCGGACAAGAGCAGCGCGAACCGGTCGCCTTCGATGCGCCCGAGCGCATCGCCGTCGCGAAGGCGCTTGCCGACGACGCTGGCGATGTCCGCCAGCAGCTGCTCGGCGCTCTGTGCGCCGACGGTGTCGACGACATAGTTGTAACGATCGATGTCGATGTAGAGCAGCGCCGCGTAGCCGCCCTGCTCGCGCCGGCGCTGCAGCTCGGCGGTCAGCAACTGGTCGAAGTGGCGCGCGTTGGCAAGGCCGGTGAGCCGGTCGTGGCTGACTTCCCAGCGCAGGCGTTCGGCGCTCTTGCGCTCGGAGATGTCGCGGAACACGACGACCGAGCCGGCGCGTCGCTGCTTGATCGCCAGCGGCAGCACGGTGCATTCGACCGGCATGCCCTCGCCATTGGACTTCCAGAACACCGTCTCGTGTGCCGTGAGCGATTCGCCGCGCGCGTAGGCACCGCTCAGTACGGAATCCTCTTCGGCGAGCGGCTGGCCGTCGGCTGTGGCCGGGTGCATGGCCTTGTGCGCACTGCGGCCGACGATCGCGCCTTCCTCGCTGCAGCCGAGCAGGCGCAGGCCGGTCGGATTGATGAATGTCACGATGCCGTTGCCGTCGACGCCGTAGACGCCGTCGCCGACCGAGCCGAGGATGCCGTCCAGGCGCTGGCGTTCGGACTCGACCGACTTCTGCATCTGGATCTGCCGGGTCAGCGTGCGCACGCGCGCAAGGAACAATTCCTTGGCCTCGTTCTTGAACATGCATTCGGTCGCACCGGCTTCGAGGCAGCGCTTGATGACGTCTTCGCGGTAGGTGCCGGTGATGATCGCCAGCGCCGGTCCGCCCACAACGCTGGACAGGCGCCGGCACAGTTCGTCGCCGTTGCCGTCCGGCAGGTAGTAGTCGACGATCACCAGGTCGAACGCGGTCTGCGTGGCCTTGGCGGCGGCTTCGCCGATCGTCGCGGCCAGCGTGACCTGGAAGCCGTTGCGCTCGAGCAGATGCTGGTAGGCAAGGCGCACGCTCTGCGAATCGTCGACGAACAGGATGTGGATGCCGGTTGCGGCCGGGGCGAGCTTCGTCGCCGGCGGCGTGGTCGCTGCCTGCACATCGTCCGGCAGCTGGGCGCGGATGACGCCCGGCAAGCGGCTGAAATTCGCCCACAGCATCAGTTCGAGGTTGCTGCGGTTGCGCCCGAACTCCTCGAGTTCGGGCAGCATCTCGTGCGTCATCATCACGACCGGCACGGCGGCGCCGTCCGCGCTGCGCAGGTATTCCAGCAGGGCCGCGAACTCGCGCGTGATGCGGCCCGGCGCACCGACCAGCAGCAATCCGAACGGCTGGTCGTGCTCGGCCGCGCGGCGCAGCTGGTCGATCGTCTCGAAGTAGCCCGCCAGTTCGCCGCGCGCGCTCAGGCCCGCGGCCGTCAGCGTGCGCTTGAGCAGGTGATTGAGCGTGGTCGAGCGTTCGACAACCAGGATGCCGGGCAAGGTGCGTTTCCCCTCTGCGCGAACGATCCGGCGCAGCCCTGCGCACGCTTCCGCCATGGATGCGCACACAAAAGCGAACGCCGACCCTGCACCAATGCGGCTTGCCGCATCCCCCCGGATGCCGGGCGCAATCACAGCAGCTACACCGGCGCATTGCAAGATGCCGCGCGGAAAAGATGCGAGCGCCATCGGCGTTTGCGCTAAAGTATCGGCGATACGCCGGAGACCCTTCGATGCCCTATCCGCTCACCCGCATGCGCCGCATGCGCCGCGATGCGTTTTCACGCGCGCTGATGCGGGAAACCGTGCTGACCGCGGACGACCTGATCCTGCCGGTGTTCGTGCGCGAGGGCGAAGGCGTGCGCGAGCCGGTGGCGTCGATGCCCGGCGTCGAGCGCCTGTCGATCGACGAACTGCTGACGGTCGCCGGGCGGGCGCAGGCGCTGCGCATTCCGGCGCTGGCGCTTTTTCCGGTTACGCCGCCACAGGCCAAGAGCCTCGATGCAGCCGAAGCCTGGAATCCGGACGGCCTGGCCCAGCGCGCCGTGCGCGCGCTGAAAGCCGCTTGCCCCGAACTCGGCGTGATCACCGACGTGGCGCTCGATCCGTTCACGACGCACGGCCAGGACGGCCTGATCGACGAGTCCGGCTACGTCGTCAACGACGCCACGGTCGATGCGCTGGTCAAGCAGGCCCTGTCGCACGCCGACGCCGGCGCCGACGTGGTCGCGCCCTCGGACATGATGGACGGGCGCATCGGCGCGATCCGCAAGGCGCTCGAACGCGACGGCCACACGCACACGCGCATCCTGGCCTACTCGGCCAAGTATGCCTCGGCATTCTACGGCCCGTTCCGCGACGCGGTCGGCTCGGCCGGCAATCTCGGCAAAGGCAACAAGTATACTTATCAGATGGACCCGGCCAACGCCGGCGAGGCGCTGCGTGAAGTCGAACTCGACCTTGCCGAAGGCGCCGACATGGTCATGGTCAAGCCGGGCCTGCCATACCTCGACATCGTGCAGCGCGTGAAACAGCGCTTCGGCGCGCCGACGCTGGTCTACCAGGTCAGCGGCGAATATGCGATGCAGAAAGCCGCGTTCGCGAACGGCTGGCTCGACGAGCGGGCGATCGTGCTCGAGACGCTGACCTCGATCAAGCGCGCCGGCGCCGACGCGATCCTGACTTATTTTGCGCTGTCCGCAGCGGAGTGGCTGAATGAAAAGCATTGACACGATGCCGGATGCCGCGTGGCCTGACCCGGAACGCGGCGCCGGCGTCGACGCCGCGGCGCCGCACTACGCCGTCTTCGGGCAGCCGATTGCGCATTCGCTGTCGCCGCGCATCCACGCCCGCTTCGGCGCGCTGGCCGGCATCGGGTTGCGCTATGCAGCGGTCGATGCGCCGGCGGCGACGTTTGCCGCGCAGCTCGACGCATTCGCCGCTGCCGGCGGCAAAGGCGCGAACGTCACGCTGCCACTCAAGCAGGCGGCACTGGCGCTGGTGGCGCAGGCGTCCGACTTCGCCAGGCGCTCCGGCGCGGTCAATACGCTGTCGCGGCTGCCCGACGGGCGCTGGCGCGGCGACAACACGGATGGCGCCGGCCTGGTGCGCGATCTGACCGAGCGTCACGCGCTCGACCTGCGCGGACGCCGCGGCCTGCTGCTCGGCGCCGGCGGGGCCGCGCGCGCGGCTGCCTTTGCGCTGCTCGACGCCGGCGTAGCCGAGCTGACCATCGTCAATCGAACGCCGGAGCGTGCCGACGCGCTGGCCGATGCGATCGGGCTGCCGCAACGCGCACACGCGCGCTACTGGCAGGATCTGGCCGAGCTCGGCAACTTCGAGCTGATCGTCAATGCCACCTCGGCCGGGCATGGTGCGGCGCCGCTCACGCTGCCGTTTGCGCTGGTCGCACGGCGCGCGCTGTGCTACGACCTGTCGTACGGCGCCGCGGCGTTCGCGTTCCTGGCCTGGGCCCGCGCCGCGCAGGCGGGCCAGGCAATCGACGGCCTCGGCATGCTGGTCGAGCAGGCGGCAGAATCGTTCGCGATCTGGCACGGCGTGAGGCCGGAGACCGATGCGGTGTACGCCGAGCTGCGTGGCGAGCTGCGCCTCCGGGCAACGGATTGAACGCCGCGGCCATGGACTGCCGCGCCGGCTGCGGCGCCTGCTGCATTGCCCCTTCGATCTCGTCACCGATACCGGGCATGCCGAACGGCAAGCCGGCTGGTACGCGTTGCATACAACTGGATTCCGTCAACCGTTGCCTGTTGTTCGGCAGGCCCGAGCGGCCGGACATCTGCCGCCGCCTGCGCGCGGAACCCGAAATGTGCGGGCTGACGCGCGGCGATGCGCTGCGCCGGCTGCGACAGCTCGAGATCGCGACGCTGTGAAGAGTGGCGAAGGCAATCAATCCGACATCGGCCGCAACAGCAGCGGCAGGAACAATGCGATCACGCCGCCGGCGACGACCAGAATCGAAGCGATGTGCAGCATGGCATCGAGCACGCGCCATGGCGCCGCCCAGCGCGTGGCCAGTGCGCCTTGTTCACCGACGGCGACGACGGCCAGCGCCGCGGCGCCGCCTGCCAGCCACGCCGGATAGAGCGCGAAGAATCCGCTCGTGAACGCGGGCAGCTCGCCGAACCAGCGGCGATAGGCCGGACCCAGCCACAGCATCAGCAGCGCCAGCAGCAGCGCGCTGCCCGGCGCGATCCAGTCGCGTGAGATCGCGGCGCGGCCGGGCGACAGCATGCCCGCCTAGGTTCGCGGCGCGCCGTCGCGCGCGGCCGCGAGGTACTCGTCCTTCAGGCGCACGTAATGGCGCGCCGAATAATAAAGCTGCTCGATCTGCGATTCGGTCAGCTTGCGCACGCAGCGCGCCGGATTGCCGAGCCACAGCTCGGCTTCGCCGACGATCTTGCCGGGCGTGACGACGGCGCCGGCGCCGATCATCGCGTGACGGCGCACGAGCGCGCCATCCAGGACCGTCGCGCGCATGCCGATCAGGCAGGCATCCTCGATCGTGCACGCGTGCAGGACGGCGCCGTGGCCGATCGTGACGTCGGCGCCGATCAGCAGCGGAAAGCCGCCCGGCGTGTATGGGCCATCGTGCGTCACGTGCAGCACGGTGCCGTCCTGCACGTTCGTGCGTGCGCCGATGCGGATGTGGTTGACGTCGCCGCGCGCGATCGTGAACGGCCACAGCGAAGCATCCTCGCCGAGCTCGACATCACCGACGACGACTGCAGCCGGATCGATGTATACGTTCGCGCCGAGGCGTGGCAGCTGGTTGCGGTAGGCGCGGATGTTCATCAAGTTGCCTGGATAGGGTGTGCCGCGGATCGTATCATTCCAATCTCGACCCGCGCTGTCGTTACGCGGACGCAAGCTGTGCGCCGGCGCTACACTAGGCATCCGCAGGCAATCGTGTTCCGCATGGAAATGCCCATTCCCACGCCCGGCGACCTCAACACGCAGCTCGCGCGCCTGCGCGCCGCGCAGCAACGCAAGGTGCCCGACCATGCGCAGCGCGTCGACGATCTCGCGCGCCTGCGCAGCGCTTTCAAGGCGCGGCTGGATGATCTCGTCGCCGCCATGAGCGCCGACTTCGGCCGCCGCTCGCGCCACGAGTCGCTGTTGTCGGACGGCATGACCGTCATCAGCGAAATCGATCACGTGCTGCGCCACCTGCGCGGCTGGATGCGGCCGAAGAAGGCTGGCGCCGACTGGCTGTTCGCGCCGGCGCGTACCGAGATCCGCTATCAGCCGCTCGGTGTGGTCGGCATCATCGCGCCGTGGAACTACCCGGTGAACCTGGCGCTCAATCCGCTCGCGGTCGCGATCGCGGCCGGCAATCACGTCATGCTCAAGCCGTCCGAGCATACGCCGCGCACTTCGGAGGCGCTGCGCCGGCTGCTCGACGAGGTGTTTCCCGCCGACCGTGTCGTGACCGTGCTCGGCGGTCCCGAGGTAGCCGGGGCATTTGCCGCGCTCGCATTCGATCATCTGTTCTTCACCGGCTCGACCGCGGTCGGTCGCAAGGTCATGGCCGCGGCGGCACAGAATCTCACGCCGGTCACGCTCGAGCTCGGCGGCAAGTCGCCGGCGATCATCGCGCCCGGGTATCCGGTCGATACGGCCGCGCAGCGCATTGCCGCGGGCAAGTTCCTCAATGCCGGACAGACCTGCATCGCGCCGGACTATGTGCTGCTGCCGCGCGCGGCGATCGAGCCGTTCGTCGCCGCGATGAAGAATTATGTCGCGCAGCGTTACACCGGCCTCGCGGCGAATCCCGATTACAGCAGCATCGTCAACGCCGGCCAGTACGCACGCCTGCGCAGCTATCTCGATCAGGCCCATGCGGCCGGCGCAAAGGTCATCGAACTGGCCGACGGCGACGTGGGCGCTCGCGTGCTGCCGCCGACGCTGGTGCTCGATGCGCGCGACGATCTTGCGCTGATGCAGGACGAGATCTTCGGCCCGATCCTGCCGCTCGTCGCGGTCGAATCGGTCGACGCCGCGATCGACTATGTCAACGCGCGGCCACGCCCGCTCGCGCTGTATCACTTCGATCACGACAGGGCGCGCACCGAGCGCGTGCTCGAGCGCACGATCGCCGGCGGCGTCACCGTCAACGATACCGTGCTGCATTTCGCCCAGAACGAACTGCCGTTCGGCGGCGTCGGACCGTCGGGCATGGGCCATTACCACGGCCATGCAGGCTTTCTCGCCTTCAGCAAGCAAAAGCCGGTGCTGTATCAGGCGCGCTTGAGCAGCATGGCGCTGGCGCGGCCGCCGTATCGCAGGTTTGCCGATTTCCTGGTGAAGTTCCTCACGCGCTGACGTTCGGCGCCGCATCTGCATCGCCCTGGAGTTCCACTCATGCTTCGAGTTTCCTGCCCGCTTCTCATCGCCGCCATCGCCGGGTCGCTGGCCATGTCAGCGCACGCCGCCGGACCCATGCGCCCGGCAACCGCCGCCGCACATCCGGTGAATTCGACGGCTGCCGCTTCCGACGTCGGCGTGTTCGCCCGCTATGCCGGCACCTGGCAGATGCAGCTGACGCGCGTGCAGACCCCGTACAGCGAGGCGTCGAACGAGAGCATGACCGTCAGGAACGACTGCTGGCGCAGCGAAGTCTTCTACGTTTGCGACCAGATCATCGACGGTTCGCCCAAGGCGCTGATCGTGTTCTTCTACAACGCCGAGGAAAAGCGCTACGGCTCGTTTCCGATCACCGCCAGCAGCAGCACCGTCCATCCCGGCGACGTGCTCGTCGAAGGCGGGACGGTCACGTTCCCCTGGCAGATCAACGACAACGGCAAGACCGTCTCGATGCGCATCGTCAACATCTTCACGACCGCCGACCGCATGGAGTTCCGCCAGGAATATTCCGAGGACGGCCAGAAGTGGATTCCGATGGCGACCGGCGTCGAGCACAAGGTCGCCGGCAAGGGATCGACGAAGTCGAAGTAACACTGGGGCGCTGCGCTGGCCATGAATGCGGTTGGCGCCAGATGCATCTCTTGCCCTCTCCCATCGGGAGAGGGTGGCGCGAAACGCCGGGTGAGGGTCGGGGACCGCTTTGCGCCTCGCTACGCGCACATGATCCAGCTCTTTCTTCTTAGGTGCAAAGCTTCCACTCGCCTGCAGCGAGCGGCCTACTTTTGGCATTGCCCAAAAGTAGGCAAAAGGCTAGGCACCGGACGCGGTGCCCCGCCGCGCGTCATGCGCGGCGGGGTGTACCTGTGCTTCTCGGCGCCGGCGGGGTCGTCTGGCAGTACATCCTTGTACTGTCAGCCGACGCGCGCGCATCGTGCGCGCGCCCCTTAGGGGCATTTTCCGCCGTCACCTGCGATGCTCGGCACCGCGAACGGCGCCGGGATCCACGAAGCCGTGCATCCCTGCACTGCCTCGATGAGGAGTTCATGCGAGTTGTGGCTCCGGCTTCTGCGGCAGGATGCCGCCGAAAAAGGGCCCCCTTAAGGCGCGGCGAGCGCACGGAGAAACAGCCCGCAGGGTGGCGCGCACGATGCGCGCCAGTTCGCTGAATGCACACGGACGTGCATCCAGCGAACCCCGCAGTGCGATCGCGCACTCGCAGGGCAGGATGCCCGAAGAGCGCGCCGC